>Ga0247832_1000429_pt1 | contig 84455 bp, 100 predicted proteins | sample LaCruzMarch2015__10_FD_192407 | JGI IMG/M metagenome (GOLD analysis project Ga0247832, IMG submission 192407) | Freshwater microbial communities from meromictic Lake La Cruz, Castile-La Mancha, Spain - LaCruzMarch2015_4m | ecosystem: Environmental > Aquatic > Freshwater > Lake | place: Spain... | reverse complement strand
GGTCTGGGGATCCACAGGGGATTGGATTGGTTTCGCAGCCCCAAGCTCCCATGGCTCCCTGCCCACCCCATTGACTGAGACCCATTCTGTCGCAAGGGTTCTCAGACTTGTGTCGGGCAGTCAGCCCCAGACCCGGCACGCCGGGCCACTTCCTGTTTCTCGGCACCGGCTCCCACAGGGCCCTGGTGGGTGAACTGACGGCCCGGCGCAACCAGGCCTTCACCGGGGCCACGTCGCTGCCCTACCCCGTGCTGGATCTGGCGTATGTGCGCCAAGTGCTGCAGCGTCTCGCCCAGGAGGATGGGGCGCCGCTGCCGTCGGAGCCGGTGGCCTGGGAGGCGTTCCAGACCCTGGGCCATCGACCTGAGGAGTTTCTGCGGGCCCTGGGTCAACTCAGGTTCAGCAGCCGCAGTGGCTCGGGGCTGGAGCCGGATCAGCTGCTGCCCGTGATTGCCGCGACCCTGCGCGGCACCGCCGCTGACCTGGAGCTCCAGAAAGTGGAACAGCTGGGCGGGCTGGCCATGGCGATCTTCGAGCGCGTGGCCCGGGAGGAGGGCCCTGCCAAGGGCCTGTTCTCAGCGGAGGCCGCGTCGGCCTATGCCGCTGCGATCGGCCGGGAGGTGCGGGTGGAGGAGATTCAGCCGGTGGTCAACGAACTTCTCTCCGACAACCTGCTGATGCGGCTGGGCCACGGCCTGTACGGCGTCGCCGATCCGCTGGTGCAGGAGATCTGGCGGGAACGGCGGGGCTGATGGCAGGACATGCACGGCCGGCAGGGCTATGTCGCGAGGTTGTTCCCCTTGGAGTCAACAGCTCACCCCGCCAGCACCCCCCGCAAAAACCGATCACTCCACGCCACCGCCGTCGCCCAGTTCTCCGTCTCACTGAGGCCCGAACTGCGGGTCGGCTTGAAGCTGTGGTCCCCACTGGGGATCCAGCCCACCTGCACCTGCGTCGAAAGGCTGTAGGTCTCCACTTCCTCGCGGCGTCCGAACGTGTCCCGCTCCCCCTGCAGGATCAGGGTGGGCGATTTCAGGGCGGCCAGGTGCTCGGTACGCAGCTGCAGCGGCTTGCCGGGCGGATGGAAGGGATAGCCCAGGCACAGGCAGCCCCGCACCCCATCGCTGGCGGCCAGCTCCTCCACCAGCAGGCTGGCCACCCGTCCGCCCATCGACTTGCCGCCGATGAACAGCGGCCGCTGCGGGCTCTCGCCCGTCTCCAGCCGCACCTGCTGGCGGAACGCCTCCTGCAGCACCGGCATCCGCTCGGGCCCCTGGCGGCGGCCCGTCTCGCGCCTCCGGGCCATGTAGCCGAACTCGAAGCGCACCACCCGCCAGCCCGCCGCGGCCAGTCCGCCGGCGATCGCCGCCATGAACGGGCTGTCCATCGCTGCCCCGGCCCCATGGGCCAGCAGCACGGTGGCCGGCGCGTCGTCGGGGCCGTCGATCAGGCGGGGGGTGGAGCTGGTGCCCATACAGTCAGACCATGACACGCCGGATCGGCCTCTCGCTGCGTCGCGCTGCACGGCTTGGGGCCATGGGGGCCATCCTGCTGCTGGCGGCCGGATCGGCATGGGCCGATGGACGCGGACCAAGCCCGGTGCTCCGCCTCGACGGGATCGGCCCGTTGCATCTCGGCATGAACCGAGCCGAAGCCGTCGCCACCGGCTGGCTCTCCGATCCGGGCCCCGGTTGTGAGCTCGGCGGGCCGCCGCTGCCTGTCGTCTACAGGCTCAAAGGGCCCAAGGCGCCGGCCGGAATCGTCGGCACGGCCCAGTTCGACCGGGGCACGTTGCGGGTCTTCGCCTTCTCGGCCGGCGTGCGGACGACGTTCGGCGTCGCCATTCCGGCGGCACCGTGGGCGATCTGCTCAAGCGGGCCCGCGTCGCCGGACTGTCCGCCACCTCGGTCTACGACGAGACCTTCGCCGGGCGGTTCGTCACGCTGAATCGGGGCGGCCAGCAGGTGCTCGGTGCGTTTGCCAACAAGAGCGCCATCGCCACGCTCGCTGTGCCCTATGTGCCCGTCTGCGAATAGTTGCCCGCTCGTTTGCCTTTCGCCCCAGGCCGTTCCGCTGCGCCCTGAAGCTTCAGACCTGGCCGGCCCATCTCAAGCCAGCACGTCCAGCCGCATCAGAGCGGCCGCCTGCCGCAGGCGTCGGTCGAAACAGGCGAAGGTGACCGGCTGATCGCTGCTGCGATGCAGTTCATGGGCGGCCGCCAGCTGGACACTGTCGTAGCCCCGCAGGGCGAAGCCATCGGCGAAGCGCCCGGCCGTTTCGACAAGCCGCTGGGTCACCTCCACGATCGTGCAGTGCTCCCAGCTAACGATCAGTTGCTGACGGGCCTGCTCCAGCGCTTCGGTGTCCTGGGGGTGTTCCCGCTGCCGACGGGCCAGGCCCGCCATCGCCTCGGCCCAGGTGAGGCGGCACACCGCAAGGGACTCCGCCTCAAGGCTGGCCTGGTGCATCCGATCGGAGCCCGGCTCGCTGATCAGCAGCTTGATCAGCGCACTGGTGTCGCAGAAGAGGATCACCCCTGACCCCGGTCCTCCAGCACCATCTCACTGACGCTTTTGCCTCCACCCTTGAGACGGATCGGAGGGGGGAAAGCAGGCTTCTGTCCGCTCCAGCTGACGAGGCCGGCATCCATCGCCGCCTGCAGCGGATCGGTGGCTCTTGGGTCTGATGTCCTGACAGCGGTGATGCGGGCGATCGGCCTGCGGTGGGACGTGACCTCCAGCACTTCGCCGGACTGAGCGCGAGCCAGCCATGAGGAGAGGTGGGCCTTCAGCTCCCGCACCGACACCTGACTCGCGACCACATCGGCCATGGTTACGGGCATTGCTGTGACCACATTAGGTCGGCTGGATGCAGAATCCGGGGGCTTGCCTTCCCACCATGGGCGCGATCCTGCTCACCGTTGTCACCGTGCTTCTGGGCTTCGGCCTTGGCAAGGGCGTCCCTCGGCTGGTGCAGGGCTCGGGCCGCCTGGCGCGCCGTTCCCGCTTCAGCCAGCTGGCCTTCGGCTGCCTGCTGCTGGTCCCTTGGCTGGTGGGCATCGCCCTGGTGGTGCAGATCCCCCTGAACCTCGGGCTGCTGCTGCCGGCGATCGGCTATGCGGCCGGCATGGCCTGGGGCCGCCGCAAGGTGGGGCTGTAGATCGCCCACCATGGCCTAAGCCTCAACGCGGCAACTGCGATTCCAGCTCCCGCAGCCTTCCCTCGAGGGACTCGATCCGCTCCAGGTAGGTGAGGGCCAGGGCCATTCCCGGCACGTTGAGGCCGAAGTCGTCGCGCAGGCGGGCGGCGCGGCGGGCCAGGCTCACGGTATGGACATGGAAGGTCCACACCGGCGCGTGCTGGGCGCAGCGGAACACCCCGAACTGCACGAGTTCGATCACCTCCTCGTGGCCCAGGCCCGAAGCGGCCAGCAGCTCCTCGAGGGCCACGGTGCACCCCTCGTCGTCGTCATCGGGGATCAGCAGATCGTCAGCCATCGGTGGGGGGTCCTTCGAGGTGGTGGCGGGGATGAAACGCGGAGGCTTCGGCGAGCTCGCGGTACAGCGCCTGCTCCCGTTCGCCGATCCGTTCGGGCAGCACGATCTGAATCACACCGTAGAGATCGCCCGCCCCGTCGCGCCGGTGGGGCAGGCCCTTGCCGGCCAGGCGCAGCTTCTGGCCGCTGCGCATCCCCGGCTTCAGGCTCACCGCCACTGGCCTATCGAGGCTGGGCACAGTGATGTCGGCCCCCAGGGCCGCCTCCCAGGGGGCGATCGGCAGCTCCAGATAGAGGTCGTGTCCCACGGCCCGGAAGCGGGGATGGGGCGCCAGCCGGATCACCAGATAGAGATCGCCGGGGGGACCGCCGGCGATGCCGTCGCCGCCCTTACCTGGAACCCGCAGCCGCTCCCCCTCCACCACTCCGCGGGGCACCCGGATGCGGCCGCTGCGGGTCTGCGTCTCGACTCGGCCATCGGCCCGCAGGGCCGGAACGCTGAGCGAGAACGACACCTCGGTGCCGCGGGCCGCCTGCTCGAGGCTGAGTTCGGTGGCCACCTCCACGTCCTGGCCGCGGATCGGGAAGTCCGCCGCCTGGCGCCGGGGTCCGCCGGTGCCGCCACCGAAGCCGCCGAAGCCCATCCGCTCGAACAGATCGGCCAGGTCGACCTCCTGCTGGCCGCCGCCGCGTGAGAAGCGGGTCTCCCATTCCGGGGAGGGATGGAACTCCTCGCCGGGGCCATGGCGGCCGAGGTCGTCATAGGCCTGGCGCTTCTCCGGATCGCAGAGGGTCTGGTAGGCCTCGCTGATCTCCTTGAATCGCTCCTCCGCCCCCTCCTGTTTGGCGACGTCGGGGTGATACTGGCGCGCCAGTTTTCGGTAGGCCTTTTTGATCTCCTCGCCCGTGGCGTCGCGCTCAACTCCCAGGCTGGCGTAGTAGTCCTTGAACTTCATTCCAGCATCCCCGCCCGGCTCCCGAGATCCGCGGCCATCCTCCTATGCCCCTGCTGATCGCCCTGGCGGCGGTGGCCCTTCTCTATGCCTCGGTGGGCCACGCCGGTGCCTCCGGCTACATCGCTGTGCTGGCCCTGGCGGGTGTACCGGCGGCCGAGATCCGCGCGATCGCCCTGGTGCTCAACGTGCTGGTGGCCAGCGTCGGCACGCTGCAGTTCATCGCCGCCGGCCACTTCCGCCGTGATGTCTTTGTGCCGCTGGCCCTGGTGTCGGTGCCCGCGGCCCTGGTTGGCGGCGCCATCACCCTGCCGGCCGTTCTGCTGCGCCAGTTGATCGGGGTGGTGCTGCTGTTTTCCGCCTGGCGGTTGGCCGCCCATAGGACGCCGAGCGATCCGGAGGCGATGCGGCTGCCCCGCCGCCGGGTCGTGGCCCTCACCGGCGCAACCCTGGGGCTGCTGGCCGGCCTCACCGGCACCGGTGGCGGCATCTTTCTGACGCCCTGGATGATCCTGCGCTCCTGGCTGTTGCCGAAGCAGGCGGCGGCGGTGTCGGTGGCCTTCATCCTGGTGAACTCGATCGCCGGCCTGGCCGGCCTGCTGCTGCGCCAGGGCGTCGCTGCCCTGCCGGACCCTGGGGCTCTCGCGCCGCTGGCGGGGGTGGTGCTGGTCGGCGGCACGTTGGGTGCCTACGGCGGCAGCCGCCGCTTACCGTCGCCCTGGATCCGCCGGCTGCTGGCGCTGGTGCTGCTGATCGCCGCCTGGAAACTGCTCAGCGTCGGCGCCTGAAGCGCTCTCTCGGTGCAGCCAGCTCTGCCTGCCAGGTGTGCCTCAGCCGGCCTCCGCCACCTGCCGGAGCCGCTGCACCGCGTCGGCGACGGGCAGCAAGGAAACGTTCTCCACCGACATCGCCTGGGAGGACCCGAAAGGGTTGTCGAGATCGGTGATCAGCAGCAGCAGCTTGATCAGCAGGAAGCAGATCACGCCGATGAAAAAGAGGGATTCGGCGAAGGGCTCGATTCTCGAGAGCACAAGCCCGATGGTGAGAACCCCCGTGCCGATGTAGGCCATGCCGTAGACGGAAGGGACGAACGTCGTGCTGCGAATCACGTCGATGCGCTGCACGCCTCGGCGGATCTGGGCCAGTTCGAGCAACAGGCGTGCCTGCAGCGGTGCCGGATACAGGCAGCCGAGCTGCTCAATCGCTAACTGCAGTTCGTTGAGCCGCTCCAGCAGCGCCAGGGTCGGCCCGGCCTCCTGCATCCAGGCCAGGAGGGCTCCGCTGAAATCCGCCAGCAGCGCCAGGCTCCCCTTCACCTCGGCATTCGGCTGCAGCAACGGCAGGCCTTGCACCTCCAGGGCGATGCACTCCAGGGCGGCGGCCAGCTCACCCGGCAGCTTCTCCCCTTCCTTGTAATCGGTCAGAACCCCATTCAGGAGGAAGCCCAGCAGGAACACCTCGGAGGCCACCAGGGCCGAGAACAGGGGATTCGGGGTCAGCACCTCCCAGTGCTGCCGGTGCACCAGAACCCTGCAGGCTTCGATGCCCAGCAGCAGCAGGCTCACCCGGCCGAAGAACCAGACGCGCCTCAGCTGAGGCATGGCACTGGAGTTCATCGACGCCTGGCGAACCGCTGCCAGTCTGGGCGGTCACCCCGGCGGTTGGATCAGTCCTTGATCTTGGCCACCTCCTCCTTGGCCCGCTTCAGCACGTCGCCGGTGAGGGGAACGAAGCCCAGTTCGGCGGCCTGCTGCTGGGGACCTTCCTCCAGAGCCCAAAGCAGGAAGGTGCGCACGGCTTCGGCCTTCTTCTCCCCCTGCCCGCCCTGGTAAGCCAGGATCCAGGTGAAGGCCACGATCGGGAAGCTTTCGGCTCCTTTTGGATTGCAGCCTTCCCCACCCAGGCGCTCATCGAGGGTGATGTTGTTCAGCGCCGCCGCTCCGGTCTTGGAGTCAGCAAGCACAAATTGCCCGTCCTTGTTTTGCAGCGCCGCCGGCTTCACATCACCGCGCAGGAAGGCCTGGTTCACATAGCCGAGAGAGCCGGGGGTGTTCTGGATCAGGCCGGCCACGCCTTCGTTCCCCCTGGCGCCCAGCCCCACGGGCCATTGCACCGCCTTGCCGACGCCCACCCGCTGTTTCCACTCCGGCGAGAAGCAGGCCAGCGAATTGGTGAAGTTGAAGGTGGTGCCGGAGCCATCGGAGCGGTGCACCACTTTGAGGGGTCTGGACGGACAACCCAGGGCGCTCCAGTTGGTGATCTTGCCGAGGAAGATGTCGGCCAGCTGGGTCTGGGTCAGCTTGAGATCGGGGCAGTTGGGATTGTTATAGGCCGGGCTGATCGTGCCGCCCAGCATCGGGATCTGCACGGCGCCGCGCTGGCCGGCCATGCCCTCTTTGAAATTCGCGTCGCTGAGCTGTTCGTCAGTGGCGCCGAAATCAACCGAGCCGGCCAGGAACGAGCGCACCCCCTGCCCGGAACCCACCGACTGATAGTTCACCAGGTAGCCCTTGGCGGCCTTGTAGTCGGCCGCCCAGCGCTGGTAGGCCGGAGCGGGGAAGGAGGCTCCGGCGCCGTTGAGCGACGGCAGCCGGCGACCACCGCCGCAGGCACCGATGCTGAGCGTCAAAGCGACGAGCCCGATCGGCAGCGACGCTCGACGCAGATGGGCGACGGTCAGCTGGGGGGGAATGGACAAGGGATTCACAACGTGTATATGGGTACATCTAACCCGAGACTGGGTGGGCTTTTGGTTAAGGCGTGGCGACGAGGTAACGAAAGCGACAGCGCCATGGCCGCCAAGGGCTCACTGGTCCCGCTAGGGCGCCTGCTCCTCCTCGTCTTCACGCGGCAGCGGTGGCAGGGGCGGGGGGGGCACCGGCAGCACCTCCAGCTCGGGGGGATTTGGCGGGGTGTCCGGTCCGATCAGGTCCACGGCGGTGCGTTGCACCACCAGCCGGAAGCGCAGGGGCGCCTGGGTTTTGTTGATGAAGTCCTGGACGCCGGCGACTTGCCGGGCCGTGGGCAGGGTCGGATCGGTCACGCGCACCCGGGCCCGGATCAGCGGTGGGTTCTGCTGCCAGTTGATGGAAATGCCCACCAGATCGATGGCGGGATCGCCCCCGAGGGTGATCGTGCTGCTGCGCAGCCGTTGCTCGATCACCGCCTCCAGCTTCTGGGCCTGGTTTTCCCGCTGGGATCGGCTCACCAGGGCGAAGAAACTGCTGCCCAGGGGGATCACCAGCAGGGCGGTGAGGGCCACGCTGGTGAGGCCCAGCCGGCTGTGGAACAGCCGGCGGCGGTACACCTTCTCAAGAATCCCCAGGGCTGCCATCGCCCCCACCATGATCCCGAGAAGGTTTGTGGCGAACAGCAGCAGCGCTCCGTAGGCCTGCGCCCAGAACGAGGAGGCCAGCAGGATCCCCACCACGCACATCGGTGGCACCAGGGCCACCGCAATCGCCAGACCGGCCAGGGCCGAGATGGCCTCCTTGCGCAGCTTGGCGTACATCGCTACGGCTCCGGCCACCAGCGCCACCCCCAGATCCAGCAGGTTGGGGCTGGTGCGGTTCATCACCTCGCGGCCGAAGCTGGAGAAGGCCACCAGACGGCCCACCGCCATCGCCAGCAGCACACAGATCACCACCCCCAGCATCAGGGTGCACAGGGCCCGCAGGAACATCGGCAGCCGCCCCCGCAGGATCTCGAAGGCCATCGCCTGCAGCGGCATGATCCAGGGGGCCACCACCATGGCGCCGATCACCACCCCCGTGCTGTTGGCCAGCAGGCCCAGGGTGGCGATCAAGGTGGCGCCCACGGTGAGCACCACGAACACCTGGTTGAAGCTGGCGTCGTGTTCGAACTCCTGCCTCAGCGCGTCAAGCCGTCCCTCTTCCGAGATGGTGGTGGGGGAGTTCATGGCCGGAGCGCTGGCGATGGGTCACCCAGCCTGCTGCGTCTCCGGGATACCTTCAAGCCCCTGCCCAGACCATCACCGTCTCCATGGCACGGCTGAACCCTGCGGTTGCGAGCTTGGTGCTGGCGGCCCTTGTGCCACTCGCCGCCCGGGCGGAGACCTTGCCGTACCAGCGGCTGGTGGACGCGTTCGAGCAGCGCGGCTTCCACGTACTCGGCAGCCACCCCCGCTGCGCCGAGCGCGGTCTGTACGGGCTCTACCTGCGCGAGAGCCGGCGGATCGTGGTCTGCCCCCGTGGCAACCTCAACGACACGCTGCTGCATGAGGGGTGGCACGCGGTGCAGTCGCGGTGTCTGCGGGGGGAGCCGCTGCTGGGCGAGGAGGAACTGCGCCGGGGCCTGAGCCGTCGCGACCAGCACGACCTGGCCCGGCTCTACGGCGAAGGCCGCTGGCAGCGGGAAGCGGAAGCCCGGGTCATGGCTCGCCGCGATCCTGCGTCCTACTTCCGCCTTGTGGACGAGCTCTGTGGCCCACCAGCTGCCCCACCAGCCGCGGCGCCGCCCCTGAGCGCGCCTCAGGGCCAGGCCGTGAAACGCACCGGCTCGTAGCGGGCGATCGACACCGTCCAGCCCCGGATCGCCAGGGTGCTCAGCTCGGCATGGAAGTCGGCGGTGGCGCCGCCGCCGACCCAGCGGGCCTTGAGCCGGGGCAGCTGTTCCTGCAGCGCTTCCAGCGGCAGCTCCACCAGCAGCAGGCTGGGCTCCCCGGCGGCCCGCCGCAGGGCGCCGGCCTCGCTGCGCTGCCAGAGGCGCAACAGCAGTTCCAGCACCAGGGTGCGGCCGTCGTCGCCGGGATCGGGCGCCTCGGCCGCCGTTACGGGCAACGACTTGCCATTCAGCGGCAAGGCCCGCTGGCCCTCCTGTTCCAGCAGGGCCAGCGCCACCAGATAGGGAGCTTCCGCCAATGATCATCGCCTGCACAGACTCCCCAGCCTGCAAGATCGACAACGGCCTGGCGACTGGCGAGCATGGCGGTTCGTGGGCTCGCCCCACGCCACCCGCCCCGGATCCATGGACAGCTTCGACGGCAAGATCATCGTGGGCAGCGAGGAGTGGTGCAGCTTCCCCGACGCCGGGCTGCCGGCGATCAAGGCCCGGGTGGATTCCGGTGCGGCCACCTCCGCCCTCCATGCCACCAACATCGTTCCCTTCGACCGCGATGGCCGTCCCTGGGTGAGCTTTGAGGTGCACCCGCTCCAGGACGATCGGGTGGTGGTGGTGCGCCACGAGGCCCCCGTGGTGGCCAAGCGGGAGGTGCGCAACACCAGCGGCGTCCCGGAGAGCCGCTACGTGATCCGGGAGCGCCTAGTGCTCGGTGAGCAGAGTTGGGAGGTGGAGCTGACCCTCGCCAACCGTGATGCCATGGGCTACCGGATGCTGCTCGGCCGCCAGGCCATGGTGGGCCGGATCCTGGTGGACCCGGAGGGCAGCCACCACCTGCGATCCCTCAGCGCCGAGGAGAGCCGCGCCCTCTATTGTCATGTCCGCAAGCGCGACGACGGCCTGCGGATCGTGCTGCTGGCCAGCAACCCCGATCTCTACAGCAACCGCCGCCTGATCGAGGCCGGCGAGGAACGCGGCCACCACATGCAGTTCCTCAACATCCGCCAGTGCTACATCCGCCTGGATCCCCGCAATCCCGAGGTCCACTACCGCGGCGGCGACGTGCTCGGCACGGTGGACGCCGTCATCCCGCGCATCCGCCCCAGCGTCACCTTCTACGGCTGCGCCGTGACGCGGCAATTCGAATCGATGGGGGTGCCGTCCCTCAACAGCGCCCACGCCATCACCGTCTCCCGCGACAAGCTCTTCGCCTCCCAGGAGTTCGTCCGCGCCGGGCTCAACACGCCCATCACGGGTTTCGCCGATTCCCCCCTCGACACCGTGGACCTGATCCGCATGGTGGGCGGTGCCCCCCTGATCGTGAAGTTGCTCGAAGGGGCCCAGGGCAAGGGCGTCGTGCTCGCCGAGACCCAGAAGGCGGCGGAAAGTGTCATCAATGCGCTCCAGAGCCTCGACGCCAACCTGCTGGTGCAGGAGTTCATCAAGGAGGCCGGGGGCACGGATCTGCGCTGCTTCGTGGTCGGCGGCAAGGTGGTGGCCGCCATCGAACGCCGGGCTGCCGAGGGGGAGTTCCGGGCCAACCTGCACCAGGGGGGATCGGCCCGGACCGTGCAGCTCGACGCCCCTGAAAAGCAGATGGCCATCAAGGCCTGCAAGGCCCTGGGGCTTGATGTGGCCGGTGTCGACATCCTTCGCTCCCACCGCGGGCCCCTGCTGCTGGAGGTGAACTCCAGCCCTGGACTCGAGGGGATCGAAGCGGCCACCGGCCTGGATCTGGCCGGCAAGATGATCCAGAAGCTGGAACGCAAGCTCGGCTGGGGGCGTCCTGCGGCCCAGGAGGCCGCCGTCGACGTGAGGTCGTGATCGAAGCTGCTGGTGCCATCCCCTACCTGGAGCTGGAGGCCGTCGAGGCCTGGCTGGGCCCCCGCCGCGTCTTCGAGGATCTCTGCCTGCGGCTGCACCACGGCGAGCACACCGTGGTGCTCGGCCCCAACGGCTCCGGCAAGAGCTCGCTGGTGAAGCTGCTCAGCCGTGAGCTCTATCCCGTGGTCAAGCCCGGCTCCCTGCTGCGGATTTTCGGCAGCGCAACGGTGAATCTCTGGGAGCTGCGCGGCCGCATCGGCCTGGTGTCCCAGGACCTGCAGGCCGCCTACGGGGGCCGGGTGCCTGCCGCTGCTGTGGTGCTCTCCGGCTTCTTCGGCTCGGTGGGACTCGGCCGCAGCCAGGTGGCCACCGAGACGCAACGCCGGCGCGTGGTGGCGCTGATGGAGCAGCTGGGGCTGGCCGAGCTGGCCGAGCGCCCCTACGGCCAGCTCTCCGACGGCCAGCGGCGGCGCCTGCTCCTGGCCCGGGCCCTGGTGCACGGCCCTGAGGTGCTGGTGCTGGATGAGCCCACCAACGGCCTCGATCTCAAGGCGAAACACCAGCTGCTGGCGATCCTGCGTGACCTGGCCCGCGCCGGCACCACCCTGCTGTTGGTGACCCACCAGATCGAGGCGATCCTGCCGGAGATCAGCCGTTGCGTGCTGCTGCGTGAGGGGAAAGTGGTGGGCGACGGCCCCAGCGACGCCCTGCTGCAGGACGCCCCCCTCAGTGCCCTGTTCGCCACACCCCTGCGGGTGTGCGAGGCCAACGGCTACCGCCAGGTGCTGCCGGCGGCTTGAGCCGCCATCATTCGGGACATGTGCCGTGGCTTCCGGGTGCCCCGTCTGATCCGACTGCTGCTGGCCTTCCTGATCGCCTGCCTGCTGCCGCTGATGGGCCTGTCAACGGCGGCGCTCTGGGCTGCGCCGGCGGCCGCTCCCCCCGCCACGGGCCGGCCGTCCTATGTGCCCCTGGAGAGCCAAGCGTTCCACGGCCAGCTGCTGGAACTGCAGCAGCAATGGATCGATGCCCCCCTCAACCAGGTGGTGGGAGACAGCCCGCGGGCCACCTTGCTCAATTTCTACGTGGTGATGGCCCAGGTGAGCCGCGACATCGCGCGGATCGAGGCCAAGGCCATGACGACACCCGGGCTGTTCTGGTCGAGCGCGGTGCAGAGCGAACTGGAGCTGATCACCAGCTATTTCGATGAGGCGGTGAAAGCCCTGGATGTGTCGGAGATCCCGCAGAGCATCCGGGCGGATTTCGCCGATGAGTATGCCCTCAAGCTCAAGGTGATTCTCGATTATGTCTTTACCCACAGCCGCAAGCCTTTCGAGATCCCTGATGCGGCCGGGATGAAGGCCTTGAACGAGGGGCGGGTGAATCCGACGGCCAGTTGGACCATCCCAGGCACGTCCATCACCCTGACGGATGTGGGGGATGAAGGGGGGCGAGATCGAGGCTTTCTGTTCTCGACCTACACAGTGGCCCAGATCCCCAGCCTCTATGAGGAGATCAAGGATCGGCTGAGGCCATCCGACAGCAGCTCCACGTTGCTGACGCCAGCGATCTATGACGCTTTCAGCCTCAGGCCCGGCCATATCCTGCCGCCCAAGTGGTACCTGATGCTGCCCAGGGGCTTCCGGCAACGGGTGCTGCAGTCCCAACTCTGGGACCAGACCCTCTTCCAGGTTGTGGTTGGCCTGCTGGCCCTGGCGACCTACGCCGCCGTTCAGCTTCGCTTGGTGCTGGCCCTGCTCGGCACCTATCGGCTGACCCAGAGGGACGCCAGGGAACTCCTTACAGCCATGGAAGTCTGGAAACTCGACAACATCGCCTGGCATCGGGTGCTGCTGGCGGGGGTGGCCTTGCCCCTGACCCGTCTGGTGGAACTGCTGCTCGATCACTACGTCAACATCACTGGCCTGCCCCTGCAGGTGCTGGTGTATCTGCTTTACACGATCTATTTCTGCTGGGCGGGATTATTCAGCTTCTTCCTGATGGAGGCCCTGGGCCGCAGCCTGGCGGAATGGATCACGATGCTGCGGGGCCGCCGCAACGCTCTGCAACTGAGCCGTGTCAGCAATCTGGTGATGCCCGTGTGCCGGGTGCTGGGGGCCATCATCGGCATCTCCCTGATCTATCGGCTGCTGATCCTGCTGGGGTTGCCGGCCTCCACCGTGCTGGCCTTTTCCGCCGTGCCCGGCCTGGCCATCGGCCTGGGGGCCTCGAAGCTGCTGGGCAATCTGTTCGCCGGTTTGTCCATTCAAACCGACCGCCCCCTGCGGGTGGGTGAGTTCTGCCGCATTGGCGCCAATCTGGGTTACGTCACCAAAATCGGGCTGCGCTCCTTGGAGCTGCAGACCCATGAAAGTCGCATCACCATTCCCAATTCGATCGTCGACGAGGAGACGATCGTCAACTACTCCCTGCGATCGGTTCTGGCGCAGGATGCGGTGCTCCATGTGTTTGAGTTACACCTCCCGTTGCCAACCGATCTCACCCCCGATCAGCTGGACGACCTGTTGCATTACAGCCGCTTATTCCTCAGTGAGCTGCCGGATTTTTCCGCCACCCAGGTGTTCCTCGATCAGACGGCACAGGACGGGGAGTTGCTGCTCCGTTGCTGCGGGCAGATCCAAGCCCCCAACTGGACCGATTACCTCACCTTGCGGGAAGCGGTGCTGCTGCGATTGCGGCAGCTCCTGGATCAGGTGACCCGCTCCCGCATGGTGATCGGCGTGGCCTACAACACCACCCAGGAGCAGCTGCAGCGCATCCCGGAGCTGATTGCCGGTCTGTTCGATCGCGAACCCCTGGCGGCCTTCCGTGCCTGTCGCCTGATGGCCATCAGCGACTTCAGCTACGACTTCACCTACGACTACCGCTCCTCCCAGCCCACCTATGCGGCGTTCAAAGATGAGGTGGCCCGGCTCAACCGGGCCCTGCTGGCCCTGTTCGCCGCCGAAGGGATCGAGATCCCCTATCCCACCCAGGCGGAGGTCCAGCTCGATGAATGAACGGACACTCCACACCCTGGCGGGCTGCGGCCTGGTGATCGGTGCCTATCCCCGCTTCCGCTACGACGCCCGTGGCGGTGGCGGCGTGGGGCGGCTCACCGGGCGGGACGACAACGGTTTGCAGGCGCTCCGTTTCGAGCCCACTGCCTTGCAGATCCCGCCGCTCCACTGGCGCACCACCCGTTTCCTGGGCCTGCCGTTGCCCCCGGGGCTGGTGATCACGATTCACCCCCAGCGGCTTGAGGGGAGCCTGGATGGGGCCACCGGAGCAATGGCGCTGCGGTTCTGCGCCCGTTTCCGCTTCGCCATCGGTTCGCTCTATCGGGCTGCCGATCTGATCGTCGACACGACGCTCAGCACCGGCCCGGTGCAGGGCCGCCGCCACAGCGCCAGCGGCCAGCCCCTTGATGGCAATGGCCTGGCGCAGCTGGTGGGCGTGGCCACCATCGCCCCCAGCGGTGATCCGTTCCTCGACCGGTTCCTGGGCCTGCCCGATGAGGCCTTGGCGCTGCTGCGCTGCCGGTTTGGACCGCTGGCGCCGGCGGGCCAAGACTTACCTTGACCCCCTCAGCGCCCGATCCCGCCATGCATCCCCTGCCGTTGCATCTCGGAGCGGGCAGCGATCTGCGCGCCAGCCTCGAGCAGCTGGGGACCCAAGCCGGCGCCGCCGGGTTCGTGCTGGGTGTGGTGGGCGACCTCTCCCAGGCGGCCTTCCAGTGCCCGGGCCAGGCCGAGCCCACTGTGCTGGAGGGCCACCTGGAGATCATCACCCTGCAGGGCACCGTGGCGCCCCAGGGCGTGCACCTGCACCTGAGCCTGTCCGATGGCGAGTGCCAGGTCTGGGGCGGCCACCTCGAGCACGGCAGCCTGGTGCTCAGGGGCGCCGACCTGCTGGTGGGCTTCCTGCCCCCCGGCGCGCCCCAGGAGCCCGCAGCGGCCAGCCCTAGCCAGCCACGGGTGGAGATCGCCGTGCTCAGCGGTTGCCCCTTTTCGGCCCGGGCCCTGCGCATGCTGCGCACCCTTGGCATCCCCCATGGGGTGCAGCTGGCCGACGACGAGCACATCCGTCAGGAGGTTGCTGAACGCAGTGGCAGCGGTTCGATGCCCCAGGTGTTCATCGACGGCCAGCCCATCGGTGGCTACGACGCCCTGGCCGATCTGCACGGCCGCGGCGCCCTTGACCATCTGCGCTGAGGGGGCGCCCCTACCGGGATAGGTCAGGCAACTGCGCCTTTAGCCGGGCCAGCTTGGGTTGGTCATGGATGACGACGTAGGGGTGGGCCGGGTTGCGGGCGACGAAGTTCTGGTGGTAGGCCTCGGCGGGAGTGAAGCCCCGCCAGTTCTCCACAGTTGTGGCGATCGGCCGCGGCAGCGCACCGGAGCGGTTCAGCTGGGCGATGTAGGCCGCGGCCACCCGGCCCTGCTCCGGGTCGGTGGGGAAGATCGCCGAGCGGTACTGGAAGCCCACATCCGGCCCCTGGCGGTTCAGCTCGGTGGGGTCGTGGGCGACGGCGAAGAACACCTTCAGCAGCTGGCCGTAGCTCAACCGGGCCGGGTCGTAGCTGATGCGGATGCCCTCGGCGTGGCCGGTGTCGCCGCCACTCACCCGGTCGTAGGCGGCGGTGGCCGGGCTGCCGCCGGTGCAGCCGGTCACCACCTCGGTGACGCCTTTGACGCGCTCGAACACCGCTTCCATGCCCCAGAAGCAACCCCCGGCCAGCACCGCCGTGGCGCGCGGGCCGGCGGCTGTGGTGAGGCGTGGCGACAGTCGCATCGGTGGGGAAGCGGGTGCTGCAAGCACTACCGGCCAGGGCCCCCGGCGGATTCCCCCGTAAGGTCGACCCAAGAGATGGAACCTCCATGGCAGCTCGCCTCGCCATCGGCCCGGTGGACGTGAGTCCCGAGGTGCGCGAGTGGGTGGATGGCGAAACCCTGCAGCGTCTGGTGGCCCGCCACCGTCGCGGCGACTGGGGCGTGGTCGATGCCCGCGATGCTCGCGACAACACCATCGCCGCCTATCGCCAGCAGGGTTCGCTGCGTAGCGTCTTCGATCTCGGCCAGGGCCTGCAGGTCTGGATCCTCACCCATGAACTCGGCACCGACCGGCTGCACACCCTGGTGCTGCTCCCGATCGATGAGTAGGCCCCGGAGTGCGGTGATGGCCGTTCATCGTCCCGCTTGCCCCGACTGTCAGGTCTCTCGAGAGTGCTTAAGATCCATGCCGGCATCGTCCTTATGGTTTCTTTTGTCTGGTTGTGTTGCCGGGCCTCTGCCAGGACGCGGCGAGCTCCGCGACCTCGCTTCAGTTGCCCACGTTCGCGAGCACTCCCATGGCCCGTGCCGGTGTCCAGCATCCCGTGCGTCAGCGCCAGCAAAAGCGCCTCGCCGAAGTCCCTGGCCGCTTGGCATCCTGAGCTTTTTCTTGTCCTTTCTCAATCCTTCGTGGTGAAGGAATGTATGGATCTTTCCCCAGTCACTTCGCGCTGTAACGATCCCAGTTTCTTCGCTCTGAATTCGGTAAGAATCGCTACTTGACATCGTCGGCAGGCATGGCCTTCCGGGGAGCTCTTTTTGTCGTGCTCCTGCATTGATTCCTACCAGAAGCCGCCAGCTCCCCTGCCCATGGCGATGTTCTTCTCTCTGCCCTTTGCGTTGTTTTCCCCATGGCCCTGGTCCAAGCCCCTTCCCTTGGCATCGAGCGTTTCGCGGATGATCGCAACAAGGAGAACTGGTCGAAGGCGTCGCCGCAGGATCGTGACGGCATTATCCGGCTGGTCTATCAGCAGGTGTTGGGCCAGCAGTATGTGATGCAGAATGAGCGCCTTGCCGGTGCCGAATCCCTGTTCCGAAACGGCTATCTCACCGTGCAGGAATTCGTGCGTACCCTCGCGAAAAGCGGACTCTATCGCGCCCGTTTCTTCGAATCCTGCAACCCTTACCGCTTCATCGAGCTCAACCACAAACATCTCCTCGGCCGGGCTCCCCACAACAAGGCCGAGATGCTGCACCACTTCACGATCCTGCAGGAGCAGGGCTAGGACGCCGAGATCGATTCCTACATCGACAGTGCCGAATATCAGGAGCGCTTCGGCTCCGACGTGGTGCCCTATCTGCACGGCTGGGACTATTCCGCCGGCCACCAGGGTCAGCAGTTTTCCTGGCTGATGCAGCTGGCCGGTGGAGCGGCCGCCTCGGTCAAGGGAGACAGCGCTGGCACCCGCTTCAAGCTCGGCCGGGCCCTGCACCAGGATCGGGCCGTGACGGTGTCGGTCAAGAGTCCCCGCTTCAGCGGTGAATCCTTCTTCCAGGCCAACCTGGTCCAGGGGGGCACCAGTGTCGATGGTCCGGTGTCCCGGAGCGGCCAGCTCACCGATCCCTCCCGCGGCCACCGGGCAGAGGCCCTGGTGGTGTCGGCCGGGGTGCGCAGCACCAGCACATCCAGTGGCCGGGTGGCCACCATCACCGCCACCGGGCTGGTGAACAACGCCGTGGTGCGCAGCGGTGCCTATGTGATGCGGGTGCCCTACAGCCGCATGAACGAGGCCCTGCAGCGGGTGCAGCGTCTCGGTGGCCGGGTGGTGCGGGTCAGCGTCAACTGATTCAGAGCCCGGGGGGGTCAGGGCCGCAGGTCCACCCCCCGCCCGGCCAGCAGCTGGCGGCAGGCCATCAGGGCCGAGAGGCTCACCCCGGCGGTGCCCTCGCCGGGGTGGATGGCATCGCCGCACAGCCATAGGCCCGCCAGGGGGGTGCGGCTGGCCAGGCCGAAGGGCCCGAACCGGCTGGGGTGCTGGCCCAGGCCGCCCACATAGCCCCAGGGCCGGCCGGTCCAGCCCGCAAAGCCCCGGGGGGTGGCCAGTTCTCCGTGCAGCCAGTCGGCAGGCCCCACCCCCAGCCGTTGCTGCAGGCCCTCCTGAATCGCGGCCATCGCCCGCTGCTTGCGGGCCTGATAGTCGGCCTCCTCCCCGCCGAACCAGGCCCGGGCCGGGGTGAACACACTGGCGATCACCGTGGCCCGCCCGGCGGGGGCCCGGCCATCGCCGTCCTGGCTCACCGAGACGAACAGGGAGCCCGGTTCAGGGGCCGCCAGCTGCAGATGGCTGGGGCAGCCCGGCGGCAGCTTGTCCCGCTCGACGGCCCCGTAGAACACCAGGGCCCCGCTGGGTTCGTGCAGGGTCTCGAGCCGCCGGCCGTAGCTGGCTGGCAGGCCGTCCCCGAGCAGGGCCGGCAGGGTCTGGGGGGGCAGGGTCACCACCACCTCAGCGGCCGTCAGGTTGAAGTCTGCCTCCGCTGCCCCGGGGTCGCCGGGACGAGCCGATGGGCGCCGGCCCGAGATCTCCCAGCGCTCGTCCGGCCGGGCGGGCGGCCGCAGTCGTTCGACGCGGTGGCGCAGCCGCAGCCGACCGCCATGCAGTGCCAGGGCTTGCTCAAGGCTGTCGCTGAGGGACTGCATCGAGCCCTCCAGATGCCAGAGGCCCAGCGGCTCCTGCACCATGGCCAGCACCGTGGCCCCGTAGAGCGCGGCCGTGCGATTGGCGGGCTCCTGGGAGTAGAGCTTCAGCTGCAGATCCAGGAAGCGCCGCAGCCGGGCGTCGGCGGCGCAGCCGCAGATCCGCAACAGGTCGGCCACCGTGGCGGTGGTGAGCAGGCCGCTGGCCAGCGTCCCTGGCCCCACCGCCCCCAGCAGTTGGCCCAGATCCCACCAGCTGCGGGGCGGCAGCACCGGATCTTGCGAGGCGAAGGCCCAGTTGGCCCGGTGTACGGCGTCGCAAAGGGCCCAGAAGCGGCCACTGCCAGGAAACTGTCTCAGCCGTTCCTGGTGCCAGCGCTCCGGGTCGCGCCAGATCGACACCGGCTCGCGGCCATCACCCAGGTCCACCACGCAGCCGGGATCCAGCGGCACGGCCGCCGGCGGCGCCACCCCCAGATGGCGGAACAGCCGGGCGTGGATGCCGGCGGGGGTGACGCCACCCTCCTCCAGGCCGGCCACCTGGGTGGCCCCGACGTCGAACACGTAGGGCCCGCGCCGAAAGGTGCCGGCGCAGCCGCCGCTCTGGCGGTGGGCCTCCAGTAGCTCCACATCGAGCCCCTGCTTTGCCAGCAGTGCAGCCGCCGTCAGGCCGGCGATCCCGGCGCCCACCACCACCACATCCGCCCTGGACCCGTCGCTGGAGAGCAAAGCTGCTTGGAGGCCTCGATGTCGATGCTGGCAGGGAGGGTTGGTGGGCGTGGGCCCCTTGTGCCCTTGGCGGACGCTGGGCGCCAGGAGTGAAGATGCAGTTAAGAGGCGGATGCGATTCAGATGAGAGGCCAACAAGGTCCGACCCTTCGGTCATTCCATGCATGTTCTGTAATCGTTAAGGCGTTGCCATGGCCGATGGTCGTCTCCGGAGGGCTGGCAAGAGAGCTGCCGCAGCCCCGGATGATCGCTGAGACTCCTTGCCGTGCAGTGGGAGTGATCTGGGGATGCCTGCCTGTGCCCCACCTTGCTCGCCCTGCTGCGGCCGGCCATGGATGCTGCCAGCCCATTACCACCAGGGGCACCCGACTTAACAGAAGCTGTGTTAAGGTGAAGGTTCGCTATAGCCTTTCGGCGAAACCATCCCTCAGCACCCCCCTTCCATGACTCGTCCTCTCACCGGGCTCGGCACTCTGAAGAGCGTTCCGAGTCCCAGGATCCGCACCAAGGCACTCATCGGTGCTGCCGTGGTCACTGCTTTTGCTTCCGTCCTGTCGGCCGGTTCGGCAAATGCCGCCGCACACATAACCACCTGCGCAGACGCCAAAGACCTCACTTTCGGCGACAAGACAGTCAGCGGTATCGTCTGCACTGATGTGGGCGGTCTCACCGAGATTCGACTTGGTTCTTTTGGTGTTACTTACGACTTAGGTAGCACCATCGATCCTCCAACCCAGAAGGGATCCATCGCCTACACAATTAGCATTATTGAGCCCGGGTTTGAATTCGCTAGGGTTGGGCTGGACTCTGGATGCATCAATCCACTTGTTGGAGGCTGTACAGTCACCAAGAATTTTACTTGGACTTCTGGATCGGATTCATTGGTTTCCATTAATGGTTTCCCTGCGCCCATTGAATTTGAGTTTGCAGCAGGGGTCACCCTTCTCAAGGTTGAAGATATTTTCTCCGCGAAGGACGATTCTGCTATCTCGACCGTAAACAACTTCTTTGCCCAAAGGCCCGCTCCGACCCCTGGGGAGCCTGTTCCTGGACCCCTTCCCATCCTTGGAGCTGGTATGGCCTTCGGCTTCAGCCGCAGGCTGAGGTCTCGGATCAAGTCCTCCGCAACAATGGCCTGAGCCGGATTGTAAGTCACCATTTGAAACAAGCCCATCAAGGCAATCCCTGACAATAGTCAGGGATTTTTTATTGGGCATCTTCACAATTGTTACCCTGCTAAGTTTGTGCAGGGTTGGCTCTCTCCTGCCTCTGATGGGGTTCAGGGGAGTAGGGATCGTGGATGACGGAAGACCATCTGGATGTCAAGAGTAATTAAGAAAGTAATCGTTGATCGGCCTGCTTTCTGCTAGCGCAATGTCTTGCGTCAGTTTGTCCATGACGAAACTTGGAGCTAAGCGTGGCATCCATCTGAAAGCATCAGCTGCGCGGCCGATCATCTTCCCAGTCCATCCACTCCTTGGCAATGATGTCACCGTGATGACCGCGACCGCGCTGGGTAGCTTTGCCAAATCTTCTCTGATTGCGCACAAGAAGACTCTCCAATAACGTGGAGTGATCGGGGGATCGGCGGCCGATGGCAGCAAAGCCGAGGAAAAAGATCAGCATCCTCAGGGTGTTTGCGAGCGCCAACCCCAAGGAGCGTTGCCAAAGTGAGGACATTTTGTTGCCGAGCTCATACTCGGCACGTTTTGTGTTGGCACTGATGCCCTCTGCCAACCTTTCCCTGATGACGGGGAAAGGTTGGGGCAACTGCTCGGGCAGAGCTGGCTTGTTGCCAGGGATCTGCTCGTAAGCCCTGCGTAGTTCCGCCGGGGTGGTGGCTTTCCTGATTGCCTCAACAGAACTGGCTGCCTGGGCGATGAGTTGGCTGGATTCCTGCTTCCTTGCCTGAAGCAGCTTCACACCTGAATAGATTTGAACGGGGATCAGAAGCAGATATCCCATCGCTACCCAACTGGCCAGGCGCCGCAGCAGCGTTGCGCGGCTAGCCAATTGCTTGGAATGGGGATTGAGAACGGATGCACCCGCCACTAAGATGGCTCCAGTGAGCGGCGTGATGCCTCGGCTCACGAGAAAGCCGATCATTTTGTCCAGCCAGGCCGGCTGCAGGAGGGCCACGGGCCAGGCTTGAAAGATGAGTTCGACCAGGAAGTAGGCCAGGATGGCTACTCCCGCCGAATGCATCACCGAGGCGAATTCAACGTGCAGCTGAGGGGATGATTCTCGGGAGTCCCGGGGACTAGTGGTCGGGGACATCCTTGCCGTTCCTGTCTGTAATGATGATATTAGTATGGTATCGATTCAACAGCTTGGTCAAGGGTCTTTCCCGTGATTTTGGTGGACGGGGTGCTTGATGGTTGGATGGATGGATGTGGTCTGGTTGATGCCTTGCACGTGATGGGCTGAGGTGGGCCTTTTGGGACAGGCTGGAATCACCCATGGCCGCTTCCATGCCCCATCCCGATACCCTCCCCTCCTGGCTCGCCGAGCACCTCGGCGTGGATCTGGTGGGCTGCACTCCGGTGGGCGGCGGCTGCATCCACAGCGCCTGGCGTCTGGATCTGGCCGATGGCAGCCGGCTGTTCGCCAAGACCAACGGGGCCGCCTCCTTGCCGCTCCTGGAAGCGGAAGCTGAGGGCCTGCAGGCCCTGAGGACGGCGACGGGGCAGGAGGGGCTGCAGGTGCCTGTCCCCCTGATTTGCGCAGTGGCGGGCCCATCGGCCGTGCTGGTGCTCTCCTGGCTTGCGCTGGAGAGCGGTCGTTCCGCAGCAGATGCGCTGCCCTGGCGCCACTTGGGGGCTGCCCTGGCTGGCTTGCATCAGCGCAGCCTCACGCTCCACTGCGTCGCAGCGGATCGGGTCGGGTCGGCCTTCGGCTGGCCCCGGGACAACGTCATCGGCGCCTTCCCCCAGCGCAACGGCTGGGACGCGGACTGGGGCCGCTTCTTCGTGCAACGGCGTCTGGCGCCCCAGCTGGAGCACCTGGCCCGCCGCGGCACCCCCCTAGGGCAGGCCCAGTTGCTGTTGGAGCGTGCCGGCCAGTGGCTGGCGGAGCATCAGCCCGAGCCGTGCCTGGTGCACGGCGACCTCTGGAGCGGCAACGCCGCCATCTGTGCCGACGGCCAGGGGGCGATCTTCGATCCGGCGGTCTACCGGGGCGATCGGGAGGTGGACCTGGCCATGGCGCGGCTGTTCGGGGGCTTTCCCGAGGCATTCTTCGCTAGCTACGAGGGTGCCTGGCCCCTGCCGCCAGGCCATCGCTTCCGCCGTGATCTCTACAACCTTTATCACCTGCTCAACCACGCCAACCTGTTCGGCGGCAGCTACCTGGGCCAATCCCAGGCCCGCATCGATGCCCTCTTGGCCCCAGGGGCGGACCGGGAAAGGGGGTGATGCTGCGGGGGCGTCAGCTCAGGTATTCCTTGCGCAGGGTCTGGAGCTTGGCCATCACGGCCGAGCGCTTGTCACCCGTGGTGAGGTTCTTCCAGCTCCAGCGGCCCACCACCACCAGTCCGAGCAGTTCCAGCAGGCCCGGCACGATCGGCAGCAGGTTGATGGTGTCCAGCACCCCCTTGATCAGGATCTGGGCCACGATCACGGCCAGCAGGACGCCGGAAGCCTTGCCGATGCGGCCCACCTGGCTCCAGTCCACCTTGTCAAGGGTTTCGTTGACCTTGCTAATCACCTCGCTATAGCGCTCGGTGAAATCCACCTCGGCGGCGCTGGTGGTGGTGTCGTCCTGCATGGTCTCCTTCTCCTCGGTCGTGCTGTCGATCATGGAAGGAGAGGCCTCCTGACGGAATGATGCATAACGTACCGGTGTGAACCCACAGACGCCAGCGGAACTGTGCATCGGTCGTCAGGCGCTGACGCTGCTGGAGGCCGTCCTGGTGGCGGCGGCCCCCGAAGAGGGCTGTGCCCTGCTGCTCGGGGGCCGGGATCCCTGGTGTGTTCGCCGCGTCTGGCCCTGCCTCAACGTCTGGGAGCCGGCCGCCGACCGCTGTCGTCGCTTCGCCCTCGATCCGCGCGAGCAGCTGCTGGCGCAGAAGTGGGCCCGCACCAGGGGGCTGAGCGTGCTGGGATCGGCCCACAGCCATCCGCTCTCGGAGCCCGTGCCCTCGGCCCTCGACCGGTCCCTGGCCTTCACGCCCACCCTGATGCTGATCCTGGGGCAGGGGCCCGTCGCCGGGGGGGCGCGTTCCCTGGCCTGCTGGTGGTTGCCGGAGCAGGGTCGCCCCCGGCGGTTGACATGGAGAATGGACGATTAGTGCGTCGTCGGTCTCCACCGCCATGCTTCCTCCCGACACCAGCGCCGTCCAACTCAGCCCCGATGAGGTGGTGCGCTTCTCCCGCCACCTGATCCTGCCGGAGATCGGCATGGAGGGGCAGAAGCGGCTCAAGGCGGCCTCGGTGCTGTGTGTCGGCACCGGCGGCCTCGGTTCGCCCTTGCTGCTCTATCTGGCCGCCGCCGGCGTGGGCCGGCTCGGCATCGTCGATTTCGATGTGGTGGATCACAGCAACCTGCAGCGCCAGGTGATCCATGGCACCAGCTGGGTGGGCAAGCCCAAGATCGAATCGGCCAAAGCCCGGATCCATGAGATCAATCCCCACTGCCAGGTGGATCTCTACGAAACAGCCCTCACCAGCGAGAACGCCCTCGCGATCATCGCCGGCTACGACATCGTCTGCGATGGCACCGACAACTTCCCCACCCGCTACCTGGTCAACGACGCCTGCGTGCTGCTGGGCAAGCCCAACGTCTACGGCTCCATCTTCCGCTTCGAGGGCCAGGCCACGGTCTTCAACTTCGAGGGCGGCCCCAACTACCGGGATCTCTTCCCCGAACCGCCTCCGCCGGGGATGGTGCCCTCCTGCGCCGAAGGGGGTGTGGTGGGGGTGCTGCCCGGAATCATCGGCGTGATCCAGGCCACCGAAACGGTCAAGCTGATCACCGGCATCGGCACCAGCCTCAGCGGCCGGCTGCTGCTGTTCGATGCCCTCAAGATGAGCTTCCGGGAGCTGAAGCTGCGCCCCAATCCGGAGCGTCCCGTGATCGAGGCGCTGATCGACTATCAGGAGTTCTGCGGCGTGGGCGGCTCGGCCCCCGGCCAGGAGGAGGCGGGCAGCGTGCCCACCATCAGCGTGATCGAACTCAAGACACTCCTCGATGGCCCGGACGACGACCTGCTCCTGCTCGACGTCCGCAATCCTCCGGAGACCGAGATCGCGGTGATCCCCGGCGCGGTGCTGGTTCCCCTCGATCGCATCGAGAGTGGCGATGCGATTGAGGAGGTGCGCCGCCTGGCGAACGGCAAGCGGCTCTATGTCCATTGCAAGCTGGGCGGCCGTTCCGCCAAGGCCCTGATCGCCCTCGGCCGCCACGGCATCGAGGGGGTGAACGTGCAGGGTGGCATCGACGCCTGGAGCCAGGAGGTGGATCCTGACGTCCCGCGCTACTGAGCCCCCCACCCCGGCCAGGCGGCGCTGGCTGGAGCGGCGGCGTCAGGAAGCCCGGCGCCTGATCGCCCTCGAGAAGCGCTTCCTGCCGCTGCTGCTCTCGGCCCTGCTGCCGATCCTGGTGATGCCGTTCACGGCCACGCGGGCCTGGCCGGCCAACCTTCTCCTGGCCCTGGTCTTCAATCTGCTGATCCTGCAGTCGATTCTCACCCTGCCGGTGATCGCCGGGGTGACCTATGCCCGGCTGCGACAGGAGATCTTCCGCTGGGTCGGGATGGTGGGCGGCCTGGGGCTCTGGGTGCCGGTGCTCACCGGCACCTGGCCCGGCGGTCTGTTCCGTGCCGTGGAGATGGTGCTGCTGAGCCTCTTCTTCCTGGCCACCTCGATGCGGCTGGTGCGCCTGCTGGCCCGGGTGCCCCGGGTCAATGGGCAGGTGATGGCCGGTGCGGCGGCGGGCTATCTGCACCTGGGCCTCACCGGCGGGGTGCTCGCCACCGCCACCCAGGTGCTCGTGCCCGGCAGCTTCAGCCTCGGGGCTGCCGCCAGCCACCAGTTGCTGCTCGACCGGCTCACCTACTTCAGCTTCGTCACCATCGCCGGCGTCGGTTATGGCGACGTGCTGCCGGCCAATGCGGTGGGGGAGCGCTTCGTGATCCTCCTCAGCATCGCCAGCACCCTGTATGTGGCCCTGCTGGTGGGCCTGCTGCTGGGGCGGTTCATCGCCTCGGAGGAGGTGGAGATGCTCGAGGAGGACGAACTGGAGCTCGATCAGGTCGATGGATCCGGGCAGCCCTGATCGGCAGCCCCCTGATCGCCAGGTTCAGTAGTCGACGCCGCGTTTGAGATCCACGCCCCGCTCGGCGTAGTGCTTGTGGCACACCATCTCGGAGTGGACGCTGGCCAGATCGAAGTAGGCCGGCCGGCTCTTGCAGCGCCCCGTGATGATCACTTCGGTTTCGGTGGGCTTGCGCAGCAGGGTCTGGACGATCGGCTCCACCGGCAGCAGTTCCAGATCCACCGTGGGGTTGAGTTCGTCGAGGATCACTGTCTTGTAGAGGCCGCTGGCGATCGCGGCCCGGGCGATCTCCCAGGCCCGTTCCGCCTCCACGTAGTCGATCGGCTGCTGCTGGCCGCGCCAGACGATGGCGTCGCGGCCCGAGCGCAGGTGATCCACCAGATGGGGGTAGCTCTCCCGCAGGGCGGCGATCGCCGCGTCCTCGGTGTAGCCCGCCCCGCCCTTGAGCCACTGCAGGATCAGCACCCGGTGACTCTTGTCCTGGCTGATGCCGCGGCCGATGGCCTGCAGGCCCTTGCCCAAAGCACTGGTGGATTTGCCTTTGCCCTCTCCGGTGTAGATCTCCAGGCCTTCCAGCCCCTGCTGGGGCCCGCTGTGGGCCCGCATCTCCGAGTGCAGATCGGCCAGCTGTACCAGCGGCCTGGGGGCGCCCCGGCCGGTGCAGATCATTTCCATGCCCGCCGGCTTGGTGGCCAGGGTGCGCACCACCTCCTCGGTGTCGAGCAGGCCCAGGTCGAGCACGGGGTTGAGTTCGTCGAGCACCACCACCGAATAGAGGTTGCTGGCGATCGCCCCCTTGGCGATGTCCCAGCCCCGCTGGGCCTCCTGGTGGTCGAAGCGGGTGGCCTCCGCGGCGCCGAAGTAATCCCCCCGGCCAGTGCGCACCTGGTCGATCAGGTGGGGAAAGCCCTGCTGCAGGGCCTCGATGGCGCTGTCCTCGTCGTAGGCGCGGCCGGGACCCTTGAGAAACCGCAGCAGCAGCACCCGGGTGCGCTTCTGCTCGCAGATGCCGAGCCCGATGGTGCGCAGCACCACCCCCAGGGCCGCCTGGCTCTTGCCCTTGCCTTCCCCGTCGTACACGTGCAGCTGGCCGTGGGCGCGCTCCTCGCTGCCGGCGGCGGTGCGGATGCCGATGCCCCGCCCGGTGCCGCGCTGGGGGGTCTGGGTGCTGCGGGCGGCGGGGGTCATGGGTGGGTGGTTCTGATCCGGATGCTACCCAGCCTTGCCAGGATCTACGCCATGCCCATCTCCGGCCGCCTCCACCTGCTCGAAGCCCTGCCCGGCCCCCTGGAGCGGGGCCTGGAGGCGCTCTGCCGACAGCTCGACGGCTTTGCCCAGGTGGTGGTGGCCTACTCCGGCGGTGTCGACAGCGCCCTGGTGGCCGCCCTGGCCGGCGACCGGCTGGGGGAGCGGGCCCTGGCGATCACCGGCGTTTCACCGGCCCTGGCCCCCCATCTGCGCCGGGAGGCCAGCGACCAGGCCCGCTGGCTGGGCCTGCGCCATTTGGAGCTGGCCACCGCGGAGCTGGCCGACCCCACCTACACCAGCAATCCGGAGGAGCGTTGCTACGCCTGCAAGCGGGAGCTGCATCGCCTGCTGGCCCCGATCGCCGCCGCCGCCGAGGGGGCCCAGGTGCTGGACGGGGTCAACCTCGACGACCTGGGCGATCACCGGCCCGGCATCCGTGCTGCCCGGGAATTCGGTGTGCGCTCGCCCCTGGCCGAGGTCGGCATCGACAAAGCGGGGGTGCGTCAGCTCTCCCGTGCCCTGGGCCTGCCCTGGTGGGACAAGCCCGCCCAGCCCTGCCTGGCCTCCCGTTTCCCCTACGGCGAGCCGATCAACGCCCCACGGTTGGCCCGGGTGGCGGCGGCCGAGGACTGGTTGCGCCAGCGCGGCTTTCCCGAACTGCGGGTCCGCAGCCAGGGGGAGACGGCGCGCATTGAATTCCCCGCCGCCGGTTTACCGGCGGCGCTGGGGTGTCTGGCCCAGGGTGAACTACGCCCCCAGCTGGTGGAGGCCTTCAGGGACTTGGGCTTCATCGCCGTGGCCCTGGATCTGGAGGGGCTGGTGAGCGGCAAGCTGAACCGCTCCCTGGGGGGGGGGCGGGACTGACCGACACCCCCCCCCAGGTTGTGCCCTGCCCCGCGCTCAGGCGCTGGCCAGGAGGGGTTCCCTCTGGCTGTCGATCAGGGCCTCGGGTGTTTCGCGGCGGAAGCTGGTGAGCTTGTGCCGGCGGGAGCCCAGCTCCTCCCACAGGACCTGACAGGCCCTCTCGGGCATGGTGTGGTCACCGCAGGTGAACACATCCACGGCCGCATAGCCCGATTCGGGCCAGGTGTGGATGGAGATGTGGGACTCCGCCAGCAACGCCAGGCCCGTGACGCCCTGGGGTTCGAAGCGGTGGGTGATCAGGTTGAGCAGGGTGGCACCAGCCCGTTTGGCTGCTGTCGTGATGGTGTCCCTGAGGAAAGCTTCGTCGTCGAGCCTTGCGCAATCGCAGTCGTAGAGCTCGAGGATGCAGTGTTTCCCTACCGCGTCGGTGGTGTCGCCTGGAGAGGAGACGGGTTGTGCAATGGCGTGGATGGGGGAGGCGGCGGGCTTCCATCCCGGGTTGGGATGCAGGCTGGAAAGGGTTTGGTTCATCGAATCCGATCAAACAGGTCTCACCATACGCGGCAGGAGCGCGGATCAGTGGTTCGCCAGGTCGCCTGCGGCGACAGGGAGATCGGGCCTCAGGCCACCAGGGCGCCGCTGCGCAGTTCCACCACCTGGCTCTGGGCCCGCCAGCCGCTGCTGAAGGCCTCCAGATGGGTGGCACTCACCAGGCACTGGTGGCCGTCCCCCACCGCCTCCAGCAGCAGCTGCTGGCGAGACGGGTCAAGCTCGGCCAGCACATCGTCGAGCAGCAGCAGCGGCGGCTGACCCACCACCTGGCCCACCAGGTCCAGCTCCCCCAGCTTCAGGGCCAGCACCAGGGTGCGCTGCTGGCCGGCGGAGCCATAGCGCCGTGCGGCCTGGCCGCCGATCAGCAGCGCCACCTCGTCCCGGTGCGGACCCACCTGGCACTGGCCCAGCCGTTCCTCCTCGGGACGCTGCTGACGCAGTTGTCCCGCCAGGGCCTGGCGCCAGGGTCCCTCCTCGTCGCTGGCCTCCGCTAACAGGGTGCCGCTGATGTAGTCGAGCTGGAGCGGTTCGGCGGCCCCGCCGATGCGCTGCTGCCAGGCCACCGCCAGGGGCTCCAGGCGCCGCAGGGCCCGCTGGCGCCGGCGGTGCAGGCGGGCGCCAACCAGGGCCATCTGCTCATCAAAGGCGTCCAGCAGCTCCTGCCGCTGGCCGGCCGCCAGGCCCCGGCGCAGCAGCTGGCTGCGCTGCCGCAGCAGCCGCCCGTAGCGGCTCAGCAGGGCGCCGTAGACGGGTTCGAGCTGCAGCACCACCCGGTCCAGCCACTGGCGCCGCAGGGCGGGCTCCCCCCGCACCAGGTCCAGGTCGAGGGCACTGAAGCCGACACAGCGCAGGGGGCCGATCAGGTCAAGCTGCCGCTCCAGCCGTTTGCCGTTGCGGAACGCCTGGCGACCGCCGCTGCGGCGCAGCTCCAGCTGCAGGCTGTCCGCCTCGTCGGTGAGGGCGCCCAGCCGGCACCACGGGTGGCCATGGCCGATCAGATCCCGGTCAACGCTGCAGCGGTGCGAGCGCAGGCTGGTCAGCAGTTCCACCCCTTCCAGCAGGTTCGACTTGCCCTGGCCATTGCTGCCGGTCACGAGCAGGCGGGGCGCCTCCAGCGTCAGCTGCAGGCCGTCGATGTTGCGGAAATGCCGGAGGTCCAGGCGGTGCAGCCGGATGGTTCTGGGGCGGTCAGCCGCTAAGGTACCGCCATCGGAGGGAAAGGTCCTGTGGACTCCAACCGCCGTGGCAGGGCATGTAGCTCAGTTGGATAGAGCGTCAGATTCCGGTTCTGAATGTCGGGGGTTCGAGTCCCTCCATGCTCGTCAGCCCCGTCCCTTTTGTTCGTCATGCTTCGGCGTGGTTCCGAAGGTCCAGGCCCATGGCCCGGATGCCACCGGGATCCACCACGAACCCCGCCCGGGCGAGGGCGTTGAGGGCCTCGGGTGGGGCTGACAGGGAGATGCTGCAGCCGCTCAGTTCCCGCCGCAGGCGGGCCAGGGCGGCCTGCACCAGGGTCCCGATCACCTCATTCCGGCAGGGATCGGCCGGATCGGCCACCAGGTCCCAGAGATTGGCGTTGAGGGCCTGATCGCTGGTGGCCCGCACGAAGCCCACCAGCCGGCCGCCCGGGTCGAGGACCACCAGGTGCCAGGCGCTGCGCGCCAGCACCCGCTCCCAGCGGTCGCTGCTGCGGGGGGCGTCGCCGCAGGCCTCCAACAGGCGGTTGAGGCCGGCCGGTTCGGGGTTGTGCTGCTGCAGCAGGGTGTAACCCTCCCGCAGGCGTGGGGTCGAAGGCTGGCTGCGGAAGGGGATCAACAGAGAGTTCAGGGAATCAGCCCGTGTTGCGCATGCCTGCGGCGATGCCGTTGATGGTAAGCAGGGCGCCGCGCAGCAGTTCGCTGCGGCTGTAGGTGCGGCCGTCGCCAGAGCCGCCCGGCCCGTCGCTCGGCCCCTCGCTCATCGGCGGTTGCCGTTTCTGCTCCCGCAGCCGGCGCAGCAGCGCCACCTGCAGATAGCCCAGGGGAATGATCGTGCGGTTGCGCAGGTCGACCGACAGCTGCAGGGCCGGGTCGCCGTCGAGGAGCCGGCTGTGGTTGCTGATGCGCAGCACCAGGGAATGGGTGAGCGCGAACTCGCTGGCGATCGACGCGAAGATCTGCTCGAACACCTCCTTGTTCTGGGGACGCCCCAGGGAGGTGACGTAATGGCCGGCCAGCTCCAGGTCGACCTTGGAAAGGGTCATCTCCACCTTGGAGATCAGCATGCGGAAGAACGGCCAGCGCTGATAGAGCAGCTGCAGCAGCTCCATCTGCTCCCCATCGGCATCGAGTTCGGCCTGCAGGGCCGTGCCCACCCCGTACCAGCTGGGCAGCAGGAAGCGGCTCTGGGTCCAGCCGAACACCCACGGGATGGCCCGCAGGCTGGAGAGATCCTTGGCACCGCTCTTGCGCCGTGCCGGCCGGCTGGAGATCTGCAGCTTGCTGATCTCCTCGATCGGTGTCACCTGCTGGAAGAAGGCCACCAGGTCGGGGTTGTCGTGCACCAGGGCCCGATAGTGGTCGCGGGAGCGGGCCGCGAGCCGCTCCATCAGCACGTTCCAGGTGGGGGTGTCGTCCACCGGGGTGCTGACCATGCTGTTCTGGAGCACGGCGGTGGTGACCGTCTCAAGGTTGTAGAGGGCCAGTTCGGGCAGGGAATACTTGGAGGCCAGCACCTCCCCCTGCTCGGTGATCTTGATGCGTCCCTTGAGGGTGCCACTGGGCTGGGCCAGGATCGCCTGGTAGGCGGGACCGCCACCCCGGCCCACCGAGCCGCCGCGGCCGTGGAAGATGCGCAGGGCGACGTCGTGGGCATCGGCGAGCGACTGCAACGCGATCTGGGCCCGGTGGATCTCCCAATTGCTGGAGAGGAAGCCGGAATCCTTGTTGCTGTCGGAGTAGCCCAGCATCACCTCCTGCAGGGGCTGCTCGCCATCACTTGTACTGATCAGCAGCTGGCGGTAGAAGGGATCGGCGAACAGGCGACCCATCACGGCCGGGGCCCCCTGCAGGTCTTCCACTGTTTCGAACAGCGGGATCACCAGCAGGGCCGATTTCTGGGCCATCGGATCCACCAGCCCCGCCTCCTTGGCCAGCAGCACCACCTCCAGCAGGTCGGAGACCGTGTGACTCATGGAGATCACGTAGGTGCGGCAGATGCGGCGGCCGAATTCCTGCTGCAGTCGCTGCAGCATCCGGAACACGGCGAAGGTCTCGGCCGTGGGGGCGCTCCAGCGGGCCGCCGGCGGCAACAGGGGGCGGCGGGTCTTGAGCTCGTTCAGCAGCCACTCCACCCGCTGCTCCTCGTCCATCTCCCCGTAGGGCACCGGCAGCAGCAGGTAGCGGCTGAGTTCGTCGATGGCGTCGCTGTGGCGGGTGCTCTCCTGGCGGATGTCGAGGCTGGCCAGGGAGAAGGCGAAGATGTGCACCTGGCTGAGCAGGTCCTGCAGGGCTTCGCAACTCAGACCCGTGGCATCGAGGCTCTCCTTGATCAGCTCCAGGTCGGTGCGGAATTCCTCCACCGAGGCGTAATGCAGCTCCTGGGGAGGGGCCGGCTCCATCAGGCTGGTGAGCCCGGCTTCATGGCCAGAGGAGCCGTCGCAGGGGGATTCCCAGCCCGCGTCCGCCTGCTGTTGGTTGCGCTGCTGGGTGAGCCGCAGCCGCTCAAGGGTGTAGCTCAGCTTCAGCCGGTAGGGCTCGAGCCGGTAGCGGGCGGCCCGTTCCTCATAGATCTCCGGGAAGCGCAGCCGGTCCATTTCCAGGGATTCCAGCAGGGCGGCGCTCACCTGGCTCCATTGCATCGAGATGCTGAGCTGGTCGCGCAGGATCGACACCGCCTGGATGTAGCGGGCCAGCATCAGCTGCCGCTGGAAGCAGGCCGTGCGCCAGGTCACATCCGGCGTCACCGAGGGGTTGCCGTCCCGGTCGGAGCCCACCCAGGAGCCGAAGGTGCAGAAGGCGTCCCGGGGGGGCTGCACGTCGGGGTAGCTGGCCGCCAGGGCGGCGCGGATGCGCTGACGCAGCTGGGGCAGAGCATCGAAGAGCACCTGCTGGAAGTAGTGCAGGGCGTAGTCCACCTCGTCGATCACCGACGGCTTGAACTGGTGCAGCTCATCGGTGCGCCACCACAGCCGGATCTCCTCCTCCAGCTGCTGGCGCAGCCGGTCGTTGTCGTCCGGATTGCCCTGGCCGTTCACCTGCAGCTTCTGGATCAGGGCCGCCACCCGCCGCTGCTTGTGCCGCACGGTGTGGCGCACGATCTCGGTGGGGTGGGCGGTGAAGACCAGCCGGATGTCGAGCTCCCGCAGCAGGTTCTCGAGCTGGCCCGGTGGCACGTTCAGGGCCCGCAGGCGCTCGAACAACTGGCGGAAGGTGGCCGGATCGCTCTGGCTGGCCAGGGCAGGCAGGAAGGGGTCATTGCTGGCCGGGGCGGGGGCCCGTTTGATGCTTTCGAGGTAGCTGTCTTCCTCGATGTGCTGCTCGAGGATGTTGACGAGCTGGAAATAGAGGGAAAAGGCCCGGGCCGCGGCGATGCCCTCGGCCAGATCCATCGCCTTGATCAGCGCCACGATGCCGTCGGTGTCGACGGCGGAGCAGGCCTCCGGATCAAGACCCGGTGCCACCGGGCCGCTCAGTTCCTTGAGCCGCAGCAGGCGATCCACCTGCTCGGGCGGGCATTCGCTGCGCAGCACTGTCTGCCAGAGATCCTCCACCAGTTCGAGCCGTTCGCTGAGCAGCCGGATCACCCCGGGGGAGGCCTCGGCCGGAACGACCGAAGGCTCGGTCAGGTGGAGCCGCATGGGGGCGGTGGGAGCGGGGGTGCTGTTCATGATCCTCCTGGAACCTGGGCGGCTTCTGTCGCGAGCCATGCGTCCAGGGCCTTCTCCCGTGTCTCGAGAGCCACGGCGTCGCTGCCGATGATGGCACCGATGCTTTCGCCGCGCCGTTCACGGGCGAGCCAACGCATCGCCTGGTTGCCCGTGGCGAGCAGCTCGTGCAGCGGGGCCAGCCAGCGCTCCAGCCCCAGCTCAGCCGCCAGCGCAGCCATGGTGTCCAGTTCGGCGGCGATCCAGGCGCGGGCTCCAACCGTCTCTCCGGTGCGCCAGTGCAGCAGCTCGGCCTTGAGGCTGGAGCGGGCCGCTGCTTGGTCGTTGGCATCGGCGATGGCTTCGAGTTCGCCTGCGGCGAGCTGGCTGGCGGCCAGGGGATCCTGGCCAAGGGGATCCCGCAGCAGCTGCTGCAGGCGCAGTTCGGTGAAGGCGGTGACCGCCAGCAGCAGCAGGGGGTCGTCGATCAGGTCGCAGATGCGGATCTCCAGGCGGTTGAGGCCATGGGGCCGGTCGTCACCATTGGGGCGCACTGAGGTCCACAGGTGGCGCACGTTGCGCATCGCCCCGGCGGCCAGCTGCTCCTCCATCCAGTGGATGTAGTGGCCGTGGTCACGGAACAGGGGCACCTGGGGCGGGGTGATCGGAAACTGCAGCCAACGCTGGGAGTGGGCCCCGGTGGCCACCCCATCGAGGAAGGGGGAGCTGGCGCTGAGGGCCAGCAGCAGGGACGCCTCGCAGCGCAGCAGCCGCAGGCCGGCGAACAGGGCGTCCATGTCCGTCAGGCCCAGGTTGATGTGGACACTGGCGGTCACGACCCGGGTGCCGTAGGTGGCCTCGATGTAGGCGTGATAAGCGTTATCGGGGTCGGAGCGCTCGAAGCGGCGGCTGTCCCCCAGGCTCAGGGTGCTGCCCGGCAGCAGGGTGAGCTGGCGGGGCTGGAGCCAGCGACGCAGGCGACGGCGCGGTTCGAGCAGCAGCTCCAGCTGGGTGGGGTAGGAGGCCTCAGGGGGAGTGACGTATTCCAGGTTGCGCTGGTCCGGTTCGGTCATGAAGCCCGCCAGCGCGGCGGCCGCTTCGGCCGAGCAACCCACCACCGTCCCATCGGCCCGGCCGGTGTACATCTCCACTTCAAAGCCTTTGAGCAGCAGGGGAGTGCTCATGGGGTGGCGTCCGCCGCGTCAGCCCCGGCCGGCTCCAGGCAGGCCAGGGCCTTGAGCATCCCGCGGGCCTTGTTGCGGGTTTCCTGATACTCCGCCTCCGGCCGGGAATCGGCCACGATCCCTGCCCCGGCCTGCACCTGCACCCGCCAGCCGCCGTCGGGGTGGGGCCGCACCACCATGGTGCGGATCGTGATCGCCGTGTTCAGCGCCCCGGCCAGATCCACGGCCCCGTAGACCCCCGAATAGGGCCCACGGGCGTCCGGTTCGAGGGCATGGATCAGCTGCATGGCGCGGATCTTGGGAGCTCCGCTCACGGTGCCGGCCGGGAAGGACGCCATCAGCAGATCCCAGATGTCGTGATCCTCGGTCAGCAGCCCCTCCACCTCGCTGACGATGTGCATCACGTGGGAGTACTTCTCGATCACCATCAGCTCGGTGACCCGCACCGTGCCCGCCTGGCAGACCCGGCCCAGGTCGTTGCGGCCCAGGTCGACCAGCATCACGTGCTCGGCCCGTTCCTTCGGATCGGCCAGCAGCTCCTCGGCCAGGGCCGCATCCCGCCGGGCATCCTCGCCGCGGGGGCGGGTGCCGGCAATGGGCCGCAAGGAGGCCTTCACCCCTTCGGCGCAGGGCTCGGCCTTCACCATCACCTCGGGGCTGGAGCCGATCAGATGCCAGTCGCCGAAGTTGAAGAACGCCATGTAGGGCGAGGGATTCACCATCCGCAGGCTGCGGTAAAGCTCAAAGGGGTCGTGGCTCACCCGGGTTTCCAGCCGCTGGCTCAGCACCAGCTGGAACACGTCGCCGGCGGCGATGTGCTCGGCGGCGGTCGCCACGGCGGCTTCAAAGTCGGCCTGGCTGCGGTTGCTGCTGGTAGCCAGCTCGGCGCCGCTGGCCTCGTGCCAGGCCAGGGGTTTCACATGGCCTGGCAGGGGGGCGTGCATGCGGGCTTCAAGGGCCGCGATGCGCGCCGCCGCCCGGTCGTAGGCCTCGCCGGGATCGGCTCCTGTCGAGAGATCCACGTAGGCCACCGCCGTGATCTGGCGCTTCACCTGGTCGAACACCAGCAGGCTGTCGGCCAGCATCCAGCAGCCGTCGGGTGGGGCCCCTTCGGCGGCACCGTGCACCGGCACACTGGGCTCGATCCACTGGATCAGCTCGTAGCCCCAGAAGCCGAACAGCTGGGCCACTTTCGGCAGGCCCTCCACCGGTCCGGGGCGCAGCGGCGCCAGGGCGTCGCGCAGCAGGGTGAAGGGATTGCCCTGAAGCTGTTCGCTGCGGCCATCCCGCCAGCACCTCTCGCCCCGGTCGCCGCGGCAGGTGAGGGTCCAGAGCGGGTCGCTGACGACGAAACTCCAGCGGCCCAGCTGCTCGCCCCCTTCCACCGATTCCAGCAGCACGCCATGGCTGCTTCCCGCCCCCACCTTCAGCCAGGTGGTCAGGGGGGTCTCCAGGTCAGCGGGCCAGCGCTTCCAGACGGGCAGAAGATTGACGGCCAAGTCAGCACCTGCTTCCGCACCGGCGATCCGGTCGAGGAAGGCGCTGCGATCAGAACCGGGCATCACGGCGACAGGCAGGCAAAAAAAACGGGGCTCTCGGCCCCGCCGTTATAGGTGCTGGCCGGGTAGGGCTCAGGCTTCGTAGGTTTCCTTGCCGCTGAACTTGAGGCTGGCGGGGTTGGGGTTGGCGCCGATGCTGCGGGGGGTGTGGCCCACCATGGCGCGCCCTTCGTTGACCTTCTCGGGGAAGACGCCGTCCTTGGGATGCAGGAATTCGGTGTCGCCACCGGGGTAGATCCGGTAGATCTTGTAATCCTCGATCCGGGGCTTGAACTTGGTGCGCAGCTGGGTGCCGAGGGCCAGGCACTGCTCCTTGCGGGCGAAGTACATGAGGTTGTCGCCTTCGTGCATCTCCGCGGCGCCGCCGGTGGGGAGTTCGAACGCCTGGGCCTTGGTGCTGCTCCAGGTGATGGCGTACTTCTCCTCGGTTTCGGCCGAGTTCAGCAAGCCACCGGTGCTGCCGATGGACTTCGGAAGTTGACCGTGGAGGGCCGTATCAGGCATGACTTGCAGACCGTTTCAGGCGGAAACTAGCACCGTGTTTTTCGCCTTCCCGGCGCCCCCGGCGGACTCTTCACACCCGTCAACAAACCCGGCCTGGCGCCTCAGCCGCTGTGCTCGGCGGCCGGGAAGAACACGGTCAGGTTGCTGCCGCCCCGCTCGGTGAGCCGGCCCCCGAGGCGGTGGAAGAGCCGCTGGGTGGCCTGGCGGCTGAGTTGCAGGCTGCCGGTCTGCGGATTCCAGCTCAGCACCGGCCCCACCGGCATCGGCACGGCGGCCGCCAGCCCATCGGCCTCGCGGCTCTCGGGGTCGTCGCTGCTGAGCTGCAGTTTCAGCCGCGACCCCGCCGGCAGCAGCCGCAGCCGCACCTCGCTGCCGCTGGGCAGGCTGCGGCTGAACCGGTCCATCAGTCCGCCGAGCATGGTCTCCAGCCGGCTGGGGTCGCTCATCACCGGCGGCAGGTCGGCGGCGATCTCGAGCACCAGCTTGAGCTCCCGCCGACCCAGCTGGCGTTGCCAGAACGCCTCCAGCTGATACAGGAGCCGGCTCAGGTCCGTGCGGGCCAGTTCGCTGTCGCTCAGGGGCTGGCCACTGCCGGGCTGACGCTGCAGTTCCGCTGCCAGAAAGATGAGGCCGAAGCGGTCGATCTGTTCGCTGCACTCTCCGTCGATCTGCTCCAGCCGCTGGCGCACCACCGCCGGCAGGTCGGTGCGGCGCAGCAGGGAGCGGATCAGGGTGCGGATCGTGGCCAGCGGGGTGCGCACTTCATGGGTGAGGGCCTCGAGCAAGGCCAGTTCGCTGCTCACCGCATCGCTGCCCTCGCTGCGTTTCTCACCGTGCACCAGCGGCTGCAAGGTGACGCTGGGGGCCATGGCGGCCAGCCGCTGGGCCAGCAGCGGCCAGAAGCGGGTGCCCAGATCGGGCGCGTTGCGGAGCGGGCCCAGCAGCTGCAGCCGGCGGCGCAGGCCCAGGCCCTCGGCCGGATCGTCCTGGGCCAGGCGGCGATCGAGCAGCTCCAGGGCGGCCGACAGGATCGAGGCCTCGAAGTGCACCACCAGTCGGCGCGCCTGCGGGGGACCATCGAGGGCCAGGGCCACCTGCAGCACCGGCGTGATCACCACCAGCAGCGGATCGGTGCCGTCGTCCTCGCGCAGGCTGAGGCGACGGAAGCCCCCTGGCCGTCCGGCCGTTCCCCGGGGGGCGCTTCCCTGGGGGGGCGTGCCTGGTTCCCCCGGCAGGGTGGGCAGGCCGGGCAGCAACGGCAGCCCCGATGGCATCAGGTTGCCCACCTCCGCGGGTGTCCAGACCCAGCCGTCCAGCCATTCCAGCAGGGAGGGTTCATAAAGGGCCGGCAGAGGGGCCGCCAGCCAGACGCCCGGCTGGGGTGGGGCCGCCCCGAGCAGATCGGCCTGGACGGTGGCCAGGGCCGCCCACCACTGGCGACGCACGCTGTCTTCGTCCCCTCGCCCCGCCGGTACGCCGTCCGCCAACAGTGCACGTAGTTCCCCGAGGCTCACCACCATCGCCGCAGGCTGCGGCTGCGCCTCGCCACGGAGGCGCAGAGCCCGAGGCTGATGCAGTTGACGAGCATGGCCGAACGGCCGTAGCTCAGGAAGGGGAGGGGAATGCCGGTGATGGGTCCGAGGCCGATGGTCATGTTGACGTTCACCACCACCTGGAACATCAGCATGGCGCCGATCCCCACCACCACGAGGGATTCGTAGTCACTGGCGGCACGACCGGCGATCTGCAGCAGGCGCCAGATCAGCACCACGAAGCCCATCACCACCAGCATCGAGCCGATGAACCCGGTTTCCTCCCCCAGGGCACTGAAGATGAAATCGGTGTGCTGTTCGGGAATGAAGCGCAGCTTGGTGAGCGAGCCGTTCATCAGGCCGGTGCCCCAGAGCTGGCCGGAGCCGATCCCCACGGTGCTCTGCAGCAGGTGGTAGCCGCCGCCGAGGGGATCCTGGGCCGGATCGAGGAACAGGGTGAGCCGGTCCCTCTGGTGGGGCCGCAGCCCGTGCTCCCACAGCCAGGGCGTCCCCACGGCGAACAGTCCCTGGACGGCCAGCACCAGCGCCAGTCCGATCGCCTTCCAGGGCAGGGAGCGCCAGGCCACCCAGCCCATCAGGGGGATCCAGCCCAGCAGCAGCCAGGGCACGGTCCCGGCCATGATCGCCGTGAACAGGGGTGAGAGCAGCAGCAGCAGCCAGGTGGCGGGCATGCCCGACCAGAACAGCATCACCAGCAGCACCGCACCGAAGACCAGTGACGTGCCCAGATCGGGCTGCACGAACACCAGCAACCAGGGCACGCTGATCATGCCCACCGGCCGCAGCAGATCGATCGGCCGCTCCACCGGGTACTTCGAGAGAACACCCGCCAGCAGCAGGATGGCGGCCACCTTGGCGAATTCCGACGGCTGCACGTAGAAGCCGCCGATGTTGATCCAGCTCTGGGCCCCGAGGGCGCTGACCCCGATGATCCGCACCGCGATCAGGCTCGCCACCATCAGGACGTAGATCGGCCACTGGAACCGGGCGATGCGCTCCAGGGGCACCCGGGACAGCAGCACGGCCAGCACCAGGCCCACCGCCGCGGAGATCCAGTGCTGGTACCAGTCGGTGGTGGCCTGCTGGCGCTGGGTGCTGGCGATCAGGATCCCCGCCAGCAGGGTGAGGGCGATCGGAATCCCCCACAGAATCGGATCGAAGCCGAGGCCACGCCGCTTCGCCCCCTTGGCGGCGAACCCACCGCGCCGGGGGCTGAGAACCGCCATCGTTTCAGGCGAGGGCCGGGCTGAGGGCGCAGCTGGCGCTCAGCCGCTCGGCGAGCTCGGTGAAGGCGCGGCCACTGACGGAGGTTGGTGCCGAGAGCACCACGGGCCGGCCCCGCTCCCCGCCCTCAAGCACGGGCATCTCCATCGGCAGCTGGGCCAGCAGGGGCACACCCGCCTCATCGGCCAGCAACTGGCCACCGCCACTGCCGAAGAGCGCGTAGCGGCGATCGGGCAGATCGGGGGGGATGAAGGCGGTCATGTTTTCCACCACTCCCAGCACCGACACTCCCATCTGCAGGAACATCGCCAGGCCGCGGCGGGCATCCTGCAGCGACACCTGCTGGGGCGTGGTGACGATCACCACGCCGGCCATGGGTACGGCCTGGGCAAGGGTGAGCTGGGCGTCGCCGGTGCCGGGTGGCAGGTCCACCACCAGAACGTCGCGCTCGCCCCAGTTCACCTGATAGAGGAACTGGCGGATGATTCCGTTCAGCATCGGTCCGCGCCAGACCACCGGCTGGTTCTCCTGGATCAGCAGGCCCATGGACACCATGACGAGGCCGCAGCTCTCGATCGGCTCCAGCACCTGCTCATTGCCGCTGCCCGACACCTGGGGGCTGCGGTCGGCCACGCCGAGCATGGTGGGGGCATTGGGGCCGTAGATGTCGGCATCGAGCAGGCCCACCCGCAGGCCCGAGGCGGCCAGGGCACAGGCCAGGTTCACGGCCACGGTGCTCTTGCCCACGCCACCTTTGCCGCTGCTGACGGCGATCACCTGGCGCACGCCGGGGATGCCCTGCCGTTCCGGCAGCTGGCCCCCACCGGGGCCGTGGCCGGCGGCGCCGATCGGCCCCGACGAGGGGGAGGCGGCGGGTTGGGCCAGTTCGATCTGCACCTCGTTGATCCCCTCCACGGCCAGCAGGGCGCTGCGGGCCTCGGCGGCGATGCGCTCCCGCTGGCTGGCGGCGAAGCCCGGCAGGGCGAGGCGAAACACCGCCCGGCTGCCCTGGTGACGCAGGTCGGTGATCCAGCCGAGCTCCACCAGGCTGCGGCCGCTGCCGGCATCGCGGAGCGGCTGCAGGGCCTTCAAGAGGGTGTCGGCGCTGGCCATTCGTCGACGTTACGGGCTTTCCAGACCGGGATCCTAAGGGCCGTGCCCCGGGGGGGGGAGGGGGCGGCTCAGGCACCCCCATGGCGGCCGACCGGAACTTCCGCAGCCCATGACAGAGGCTCTCGAACCCTTGTGAGACCCCCCGGCGGGCTGAAAAGGTGTGCGGATGTTCCGCGTCCGACGCGCTGCCGTTCCATGGAGATGCCACCTGCCGATTCCCGCAGCCGCGCCAAGGCCCTGCTGATGGGCCTGCAGGATTCCATCTGTGCCGGCCTGGCCAGCCTCGATGGTGAAGCCGGCTTTGAGGAACAGAGCTGGGAGCGGCCGGAGGGCGGCGGTGGCCGCTCCCGGGTGATGAAGGACGGCCGGGTGTTCGAGCAGGGCGGGGTCAATTTCTCCGAGGTGGAGGGCGAGCGCTTGCCTCCTTCGATCCTGTCCCAGCGCCCCGAAGCGGAGGGCCACCGCTGGTTCGCCACCGGGACCTCCATGGTGCTGCACCCGCGCAGTCCCTTCCTGCCCACGGTGCACCTCAACTACCGCTATTTCGAGGCCGGGCCGGTGTGGTGGTTCGGCGGTGGCGCCGACCTCACCCCCTACTACCCCTTCCTGGAGGATGCCCGTCACTTTCATCGCACCCTCAAGGGGGCCTGCGATGGGGTGGATCCGGCCTACTACAAGGTGTTCAAGCCCTGGTGTGATGACTACTTCTTCCTGAAGCACCGGGGTGAGACCCGGGGGGTGGGCGGGATCTTTTACGACTACCAGGACCCCGGCGGGGTCCTCTACAAGGGCGGCGATGGCGAGGGTCCGGCGGCGGCGGCCAGCACGGCCATCGGGCCCCTGCACCAGGACTGGGAGCAGCTGTTTGCCCTGGCCTCGGCCTGCGGCAACGCCTTCTTGCCGAGCTATGTGCCGATCGTGGAGCGCCGCCAGGGGCTGCCCTGGGGCGAGGTGGAGCGCCAGTTCCAGCTCTACCGCCGGGGCCGCTACGTGGAGTTCAACCTGGTGTTCGACCGCGGCACGATCTTCGGCCTGCAGACCAACGGCCGCACCGAGTCGATCCTGATGTCGCTGCCGCCCCTGGTGCGCTGGGAGTACGGCTACATGCCAGAGGCCGGCAGCCGGGAGGCCCTGCTCACCGACCTGTTCACTCGTCCCCAGAACTGGCTTGAAGACCCGTCCCTGGAGGAGCGCTGCCGACCCCACCAGGCGGTGGGCTGAGCGGCAGGGCGGTGGTGGGGCTGCGGCCCAGGCCGTTCTCCAGGGCCGTCACGATCCGGCTGGCGATGGCCATCACCGTGTCGGCACGGCTGGCGGGGTTGCGCAAGGAGCGCTCCAGACTGCCTTCCAGTTTGCCCACCTCCAGCAGGGCAATGCCGCGCCTGGGTCCCCCCAGGCCGCCACGAAAGGCCATGGGAAAGCCACCGAAGGCCTCGGCGAGGCTCTCGTCGAGACGGCCGAAGGGCCGATGCAGCGGCGGGATCAGCCCCGATCCGACGCCGGTGGGGCCCCAGGCATCGAAGTGGATCTCCAGGGCGTAGCCGCCGCTGGCGGCGTGCTGGCGGCCCACACTCCAGTTGGTGCGGGGATCGTCGCCGTCGCTGATGCTGCGGAAGGGGGGGCGGTAGGTGCTGATGCGCAAGCCCCGCTGCTGGCCCAGGGCCACCACCGTCTCGGCGACGACCATGTTCCAGTACAGCTCATCGCTGATGCCCGGGTACATCGGCGCCGCCCCAGCGGCTACGGCGGCGCCAGGGGTTCCTGAGCCAGCCATGCCCTGGGAATCGGCATGGCCGGCCAGCACCAGGATGGGGGTGTCCGGATCGATGGGGCGGAGGCCGATCCAGTCCCGCGGCAGGGGGCTGCGGGGCCCGGTGATCGGATCGACGCTGGCCAGTGCTGGGGCGGGCCTTTGGCTCGGGCCACCCGTCAGCATGGGTTCGGCGCTGCGAGCAGGTGCCGCCAGGGGGCCGAGGCTGCCGATCAGAAGGGCTGGCCCCACCAGCCAGGCCGCGGGAAAGGGACGCATGGGCTCAGATCGGGGAGGAGAGCAGGGAGCCGTCGCTGGCGAGCTGGAGTTCGGGCCCCAGCTCCCGTTCGATGGCGATCAGTTCGTCGCGGTGGCCCCGCAGGCGCAGGGTGCTGCCGCTGCCGGCGCCCTCGTTCATCAGGCGCAGCTCCAGGCTCTCGGGCCGGGCCGCCCGTCGGCGATAGATAACGCCTGCCATCGGACCCACCAGGGCCAGCAGCAGGGGCCACCAGCCGAGGGAGGGCAGCACCTGGCGCAGCACCAGGCCCAGGCAGGCGGCCCCCACGCTGCCCAGCAGCGAGAGCAGCAGGGCGAGGGGAAGGCTGGAGCGCACCTGGCCGCGGAAGCGCAGCAGCTGGCGCTCGGGGTCGCCGGTTTCGGTCTGCCAGCCCCGGGCCGTGAGCCAGTTGGAGAGGCCCTCGAGCACCTGCACCGGCGGCTGGGGGGAGTGCACGTCCACCACCGTGGTGCGGTCCTTGCTCGCGGCCCTCAGGAAGAAGACCAGGCCAATGGCCATCAGCAGCGTGAGCAGGAGGGTGGAACCCAGGGTGGGCATGGCGGCGGAACTTTGGCGGCTCGCATTCTGGCCCGACCGGGCCGTTCGGTGTCCGCGCTGGGCCACGATGGCCCCAAACTCCTTGTCCCACGATGGCCCAGACCCCTGCCAGCGTCAGTGCCAGCCCTGGCCCACCGGCCCGTTTCGCCGTCTTCGACCAGGACCTCGACGACGCCTGGCAGGAGCTCTACGGCAAGGCCCGGGCCCTGGCCATCGACACCGAGGCCATGGGACTGGTCCATGGTCGCGACCGCCTCTGCCTGGTGCAGATCTGCGATGACGACGACAACGTCTGCTGCATCCGACTGGCACGGGGGCAGACGCAGGCGCCGCGGCTGAAGGCCCTCTGCGAGGACCCGGCGATCGAGAAGGTGTTCCACTTCGCCCGCTTCGATGTGGCCGCGCTGGCGGAGAACCTCGGCATCGCCGTGGACCCGATCTTCTGCACCAAGGTCGCCAGCCGCCTGGCCCGCACCTATGCCCCGCGTCACGGCCTCAAGGACGTGGTCAACGAGCTGGTGGGGGTGGAGCTCGACAAGCAGGCCCAGAGTTCCGACTGGGGCCGGGTGGAGGAGCTCAGTGACACCCAGCTGGCCTACGCCGCCGGTGACGTGCGCTGGCTGCTCGCCGCCCGGGACCGGCTGGAGGTGATGCTGCGCCGGGAGGAGCGTTGGGAGCTGGCCCGCCGTTGTTTCGCCTGCGTGCCGGTGTTCGCCGCCCTCGACCGGCAACGGTTCCACCAGGTCTTCGAACACTGAGTCCGGGCGTGCTGATGCCGCCTGCCGTGGTGCTCAGTCCTCGATCATGAACAGGTCGTCTTCCCCCACCGAGCGCAGCTGGCCATCGAACAGCTGGCCCCTGTCGAGGCCACTGGCCCTGGTTTCCTCCAGCAGCCGCTCCGCCAGGGCCAGCTTGGCGGCGGTGTCCCGCAGGCCCTCCTTGGCCGCCTGGATCTCCACCCGCCGGCGGGCCGACGCCAGGCTGATGCCCAGTTTCGTGGCCAGATGACCGCAGGCGGCGTTGAAGCTGCGGTCGGGGATGCCGGGCATCGGTGCGTGGGACAAGGGGGCGGTCGAGCCCATCATCCCCCTACCCCGGCAGCAGCCGCTCCCGGATCAGGGCCGCCAACCTGGCGCTGCCGCCGGACGGTCCCATGCGTCGCCGGCCGATGCGGCCCAGCCGGGCCCGCTCGTGGTCGTCGTCGAGCAGGGCGATCAGCCGCCGTTGCAGCTCCCTGCTGCCATGGCAGGGCTGCACAGCGCCCCCCAGGAGCCGGCTCTGGCGGCGGGCGAAGCCGGCCTTGAACTGCGGGCCTGGCCCCGGCAGCGACAGGGCCGGCACCCCCAGACCCACCAGCTGTTCGGTGGCGGTGCCGGCGGTGGCCAGTCCCAGCTCCGCCAACGGCGCCCAGGCCGCAAACCGGCCCGGCCCCACCAGCAGCTCAAGCGGGCCGCGCCGCCAGAGGGCCGAGGCACCCGAGTCCTCCGGCGGCGCCCCTGGGATGAAGCCCGCCGCGCTGAGGGGGGCGGCCAGCTCGGCGTCACTGGGGCGGGAGCCGGTGGCCAGCAGCAGGCTGATCGGCTGGGTCGCGCTGGCGGCAGGCAGGGCGGCGAGCAGGCCGCGCAGGTTGCCCAGGGCCTCGGGCAGGCGGCTGCCGGGCAGCAGCAGCAGGCGGCGCCGTCCCTGCAGCCAGCCGGGAAGAGCCCCAGGGGCGGGAGCGAATCCATCCATCATTGGATTGCCCGGGGCGACGGCCCGAACCCCGTGGCGCCGCAGCCCCCTGGCGGTGAGGCGATCGCGCACCGCCACCAGATGGCAGCGGCGGTGGCCCATCAGGGACCACTCCCAGGGATCCCATTCGCTGCCCTTGGCCCGGTGGTAGCCATCGGCCAGGGGGGAGCGGCCCCAGCCGGCGGGAGGCGGTGAGGCCCAGGTGTGATCACTCTTCGGGGTGCCCAGGAAGCCGTACGGCCCCCCGCCTGCCCAGGCCAGCAGCAGGGGCAGAAGGTCGCCCACCGCCAGGATCGGCCAACCCTGCCGGCCCCAGCGGCGCACGATCCGCCATTGGCGCCAGCTCAGCAGCGGCAGCCCTGCCGCCAGATCGTTGAGCAGTCCGCGCAGGCTCTGGTTGCTGAAGCCGCCGCTGGGCAGCGGTAGCCGCGGGCCGACCCGCCGCAGCTCTCCGGCCGCTTCGGCACCGGCGTAGGCCTGGCCCAGACCCACCAGGGGCAGCACTTGCACCTGAAGACCAGGGACCTGATGCCGGAGGGCCTCGATCAGCCGCAGGGCGATCAGGTCCTCCCCATGGCCGTTGCTCAGAACCAGCAGACGGGGGGTGGACATGCCATGGCTGATACGATCCGCTGCGGGGAGTTTGCTCCCCGGCAGGCGGCATGGCCAAGTGGTAAGGCAGAGGATTGCAAATCCTTTATCCCCAGTTCGAATCTGGGTGCCGCCTCTGCAACAACCGATGTTCTCCTGCTCGCCCCCTGCGCAGGAGTCACGGGACAACGACCGGCGATCGGTGGCAGACTGAGACAGCCCTGTCAATGAGGATTGAGGTGGGAGCCAACACCACGGAACAGCCGGATCCGTTCGTGGCGCTGCTCAGCGAAGACTGCCTGGAGATGATTGAAAAGATCCAGGCCTATCGCGAGAGGATCCAGCTTCCTTCCACGCCCACGGCGATTCTGGAAGATGCCATCATCGAGTATTACACCGCTCTCAAAAGAGTAGGCAACTGGTAACGGCCCGGGCGTGAGGTGAATGCTTTCTCGGAATTCATTGTTGCTGATCTTGAGTCCTTGATTGGGGGTTGCGAGGGCCTGAACCGACGATCAACTCAGCCCGCTTTCTGTGCAGGTTCATGGAGGATTCCGTGAGCACCACCCATTGGGCCAGGGTGGAGCAATGCTCCTCAAAGGGGGGGCGGTCCAGACGCAGTGGGCGCCAGGCCCCGGCCACGATGTCCTGATTGAGCTCCGAATGGGGCAGATCATCGTTGGTGATGATCAGCCAGCGGTACTGGGCCTTGAAATGGTCGAGGTACTCCCGCACCAGTTGGTTGGGAAGATGTTGCAGGACATCCTTCACCAGGATCAGATCGGCGGCCGGCAGGCTGGCCAGGTCCTCAAAGAGCTGGAAATGAATCGTGTCGCTGGCGTGGCGGTCGATGTTGGCAGCCACCACGGAATCGACGATGTCGATCCCCGTATAGGTGATGTCACCCCAGTGGATCAGCCGGGAGAACTGCCAGTCGCCACAGCCGAAATCGACGACGCTGCGGATGTCATTGAGCTGCAGAAAGCGCTGCAGGGTAGCGATGTACTCGCCGTTGAACTCAGGTCTGGACCCATGGCCTGAGCCGCCCCCCCAGGTGTCGCGTTGGTAGATGCGTGTGAAGGCGTCCTTGGTCGACATGCCGAATGGTGGGTACCCGCACCCTAGCGGCGGGGTCCCTGAGGTCCGTCGCGTCGGCTCAGGGAAGCACGCCCATCAGCAGGGAGATAAGGGCGAAGCCGACGACACCCAACAGGGCCAGCAGCGATGTGGACTGGGGCATGACCACCATCTGAACAAACCAATAATAAAGAGAACCTGAAGAGGGGCGGGGCTGTCTGTGGCGTTCGTTGCCGAACGTCATTTCCAACCGGTCCAGGGGGCGGACCCTGTCAGGGAGAGGCGTCCGCCTGCCACTGCTGGCCCTCCGGGCCGACGGCCTGGCAGCGGAAGGCGCGCCCATCGAGCTGGCAATGGCCGCTGGCGAGCTGCGCGGTGGTCAGACCCATGGCGGCCGTGGCCGCGCTGAAGCCCGCCCGGCCCACGGCGCTCACCCGCAGCCGCAGGGGCCAGCGTGGCTCGCAGCGGCTCGCTCGACACTGCATGCCCCTGGAGCCTTCTTCCAGGACCCCGGCGAAAACAAGCTGGCGATCAAGAAGGGCACCGCTGCTGCCGGGTTGCAGAAATCGGACGGTGAGCAGGCCCTCCATCTGCTGATCCAGCCGCAGCACCCGGCAGCTGGTCGGCGGCGGCGGCGGTTGGGCCTGGCTGGAGCTGCTGACGATGCGGCAGCGCCGCAGGTTCCCTTCCCACCGGCCGAAGTCCTCGCCGGGCAGGTCCTGGGCCTCCAGGGCCGCCCATGGACCAGCCAAGGCCAGCAACAGCGCCAGAGCCGCCCGACGTCCCCGGCAGGGCCGGAGCCTCAATAGCCCGAGTCGGCGACGCAGATCCCCTGGCAGCTGATCCCGTTGCTGGCCGTTCGGCCGCAGTGGCAGCAGAGCACCGGTTCGGGGGCAGGCCCGCAGGGCAGGCTCTCGGCGCCCCGTGGCCCGTTGGCGCCAGCTTCGCTGGGGGGAAGCGGCGGCCGGACGCCCGGATGGCTGGTCATCGCATGTCCCCTCGGGACGGTTCGGTTCGATCATGGCAATGCTGTGAGAGTGTCGCGATCGTCTTGGTCGACCCTTCCCACCCCTTGTCAGCGCCTGAGCCGTCGGCTGTCACCGGGGTCGGGGTGGGCACCTGGGCCTGGGGGAATCAGTTTCTCTGGGGCTACGACCCTGCCCAGGACGCGGAGCTGGCCGCCTGCTTCCGCCGGGCGGTGGACCTGGGACTGAGCGTCTTCGACACGGCCGATTCCTATGGCACCGGTCGCTTCGGGGGGCGTAGCGAGTCGCTCCTGGGCCGCTTTGTCGAGGCCCTGCCGCCGGACCGGCGAGAAGGGCTCACCGTGGCCACCAAGCTGGCCCCCTTTCCCTGGCGCCTGGGCCGACGGGGATTCGAGCCGGCCTTCGAGGCGTCCAGGCGGCGACTGAGGGGCCATCTCGACCGGGTCCAGTTGCACTGGAGCACGGCCCGCTACGCCCCCTGGCAGGAGGGGGCGCTGCTGGAGGGGCTCGCCGACCTCCTCGAGCAGGGGCGGGTGGGCAGCCTGGGGGTCTCCAACCTGGGCCCTCGTCGCTTGCGCCTGGTGCACGAACGGCTGGCCAGGCGGGGGCTGCGGCTGGCCAGCCTGCAGGTTCAGCTGTCCCTGCTGGCGCCCGACGCCCTCGGCGTCGATGGGGTGGTGCCGGTCTGCCGGGAGCTGGGCATCCAGCTGCTGGCCTACAGCCCCCTGGCCCTGGGCCTGCTGAGCCGGCCGCCGGGTGAGGGCCAGGGCCTTCCCCCGGGACCCCGGGGCCTGCTGTTCCGCCGGCTGCAGCCCCGCATCCAGCCCCTGCTGCAGACCATGGAGCGGATCGCCCGCGCCCACGACGCCCCGATGGCGGCCGTGGCGATCAACTGGTGCCGGGCCCATGGCGCCCTGCCCCTGGTGGGGTTGCGCCGCGTCGACCAGGCCGAAGCGGCGGCCGCGGCCACCACCTGGTGCCTTGACGACGGGGAACGGAGCGATCTGGACCGGGTGGCGCAGCGCTGTGAGGGACGCATGCCGGCCAACCCGTTCCAGAGCGGCTGAGGGCCTCAGGCGCTGAGGGCGTCGGCCGGATCGGGGCTCAGCACCACCGGCAGGGCTGCCGGCCGTGGCTGGGGGGCCTCGGCCCGCTGCAGCAGCCGGACCACCTGGGGGTCGGCCGGTTCGCCGGCGAGGCTGCCGTCTTCGCTGGGGCCGCAGGCGCTGAGGGCCTCTTGCAACAGGGAATCGAAGGTGGAGCCCGGCAACCGGTGGCGGGCTAGTTCCAGGAAGGCGCGGGCCAGGGATTCGCCCGCGGCCGCCCGCAGCGCCGGATTGGAACGCCTCAGTTCCTGCTCCTGGGCGATGGAGTTCAGGAACCGCTGGGTGATGTCCCGCTTGGTGGTGGCCCTGATGCGGGTGTCCTGGTCGGCCTCGCTCAGGAAGGTCTGGGCTTCCAGTTCCTGCAGGCGGCGGTTGAGGCTGTCGAGGACGTCCTGGGCCTCCTTATTGATATGGGTGAGCTGGCCGTCGGAGAGGCGGGGCAGGTCGGCCACGTAGACCTTGCCGTGGTCCCGCAGGGTCAGGAAGGTTGGCCGCTGGCCACCCGTGCCCTCACGCTGCTGGACCATGGCGGCGCTGTCACGCAGGCGGGGACGCGGCTGCTGGGGGCGCTGGGGCGGGATCGGGCCGGCCGAGCTACGGCGGCGGGTGATGCGTCTGGACGTATCGAACATCGGGCAACGAAATCTTGGGAGCGTCTTGGGAGCGAGAGCGGTCTGGTCGTGACGGAAATCACGCGAATGACCCTAGGGACATGGGCGGGTTCTGGACCGCCGTCGCTTCAGTGCGGCAATCCGGCCAGGGGGGGCTCCCCTGGCTCACCTGCCGCGATCCTGCCGAGTTCCCAGGCCTGATGGCCCGAGGACCGGCAGATACTGATGATGCCAGGCAAGGCCGCCTCTGGCACCACCAGGCAGAAACCGACCCCCAGGTTGAAAGTGTTCCACAGATCGGCCTCCGGCACCTGGCCCCGCTCCTGCAGCCAGCGGAACAGGGGCGGACGCTCCCAGCTGTCCGGGTCGACCACGGCATGGACCCCCGGAGGCAGGCAGCGGGGCAGGTTCTCGGGCAAGCCGCCACCGGTGATATGGGCCATGGCGTGGAGTGGCAGCCCGGATCGGCGCAGGTCCTTCACCAGCGAGGCATACAGAAGTGTCGGGGTCAGCAGGGCCTCGATCAGTCCTTGCCCGGTTGCCGGCAACAGGGTGGCGGCGTCGACGGCTTCGGCCTCCAGGATGCGCCGCACCAGGCTGAAGCCATTGCTGTGGACGCCGCTGCTGGCCACCGCCACGATCCGGTCTCCCGCGCTCACCCTGGCCCCGTCGATCCGTTCCTCCTCCTCCACCACCGCCACGCAGAACCCGGCGAGGTCGTAGCGGCCGGCGCCGTAGAAGCCAGGCATCTCGGCGGTTTCGCCCCCCAGCAGGGCGCAGCCGCTCTGGCGGCAACCGTCGGCGATGCCGTCCACCACTTCGGCCATGGCCTCGGGGCCGAGCTTGCCGGTGGCGATGTAATCCAGGAAGAAGAGCGGGTCCGCGCCGCTGGTGATCACGTCGTTGACGCACATCGCCACCAGATCCAGGCCTACCCCGTGGTGGGCGCCATGGGCTTGGGCGAGCTCGAGCTTGGTGCCCACCCCATCGGTGCCGGCCACCAGCAAGGGACGTTTCATGCCGGCCGGCAGACGGCAGAGACCGCCGAAGCCCCCCAGTCCACCGATCACCTCCGGTCGCCGGGTTGTCTCGACACTGGTTCTGATGCGTTCAACGAAGGCGCGGCCGGCGGCGACGTCCACGCCGGCAGAGCGGTAGTCCATGGGGCAAGGGTCAGCGCTGCACCGATCCTGCATCGGCATGGGGCGGCGGGGCTCGCCCGGAGAGCCCGGGGCATGGACAATCGTGGGATTGACCCATGTTCCCATCGCCTCGGCTTATGTCATGGATCAAATTCGCTGATGTTTCGCTAGCGCCGGTGGGCCAGTGAGGCCAGTGGACGGCAGGAAGGGTGGCAAAGATGAAGAAAACTGATCGGTGCAGAGGTCTGTCTGCAGCGCATTGGAGCCCTGCGCAATTCGGATAGTTTTCCTGGGTCGTCATTTTTTCTTAGGAATTCGCCTGGCCATTTCGGTCGCGTTCGACTCCATCACCACCCTTTTTGGCTGGGTTGACGTCAATGCCCGAATGCCGTGATCAGGACACTCCATTCCTTGATCACGTGCTCCGCCGGTGTCTTTCGCTTGTCATGCGAGTCACTCAACTCCTGGGCGCCGCCGCCCTCCTCTTCACCAGCAGCATCGCTCCGGCCCAGGCCGGCTCCCTTACTGCCCTGCAGGCCCCAGGGAGTTCCGTTGCCATCCGCCCCGCCGACTTTCCCTCCACCTGGGACCGCTTCGTCGAGGACATCCGCACCCTTCCCACGGCGAGCAATCTGATCGCCTCCGCCGGCACGGTGAGCACCGGTCAGGCCAGCTGGTACGGCCCTGGCTTCTTCGGCAACCGCACCGCCAGCGGCGAAGTCTTCCGCCCCGGCACGCTCACCGCTGCCCATCGCACCCTTCCTTTCGGCACCAAGGTGCGCGTCACCAACCTCTGGAACGGACGTTCCACCGTGGTGCGCATCAATGACCGTGGTCCTTTCCACGGCAACCGGGTGATCGACCTGGCCCACGGAGCCGCCCAGGAACTGGGCCTCACCGCCAGTGGCGTTGCCCAGGTGAAGCTCGAAGTGCTGCCCTGAGCGTTCCTGTCGTCTCCGACTGGCCTTCGTCCGTTCAGCCCATCCGCCAGATTGGCGGATGGGCTTTCATTCTTTGCCGGTGCGACTGCTTCAGACCAGGGCTGAGCTGAACGACTGGTGCCGTGAGCAGGCCGGCCGGCCGCTCCACTTCGTCCCCACCATGGGCAGCCTGCATGCCGGCCACCAACAGTTGCTGCACCGGGCTTGCGAAGCCGTGCCCGCAGGCCGGCCGGCGGTCCTGCTCAGCGTGTTCGTCAACCCGCTCCAGTTCGGACCGTCCGGGGATTTCGACCGCTACCCCAGGGATCTGGCCGCCGATGCCGCCCTGGGGGAGGCGGCCGGTGCCGAGGCCCTGTTTGCCCCATCGGTGGCGGAATTGTTCCCCGGCGGTGAGGCCCAGCTCACCGGGGTGGTTCCACCGGCCGCGCTGCGGCAGTCCCTGTGCGGTCCCGGTCGGCCCGGCCATTTTGAGGGTGTGGCCACGGTGGTCTGCCGGCTGCTGGCCCTGGTGCGCCCCGATCGCCTCCTGCTCGGGGAGAAGGACTGGCAGCAGCTCACGATCCTGCGCCGCGTGCTGGCCGACCTGGCCCTGCCGGTGACGGTGCAGGGCTGCGCCACCGTGCGGGAGGCCGATGGGCTGGCCTGCAGTTCCCGCCATCGCTACCTGGGCGCCAGCGAGCGCGTTCAGGCGGCGGCCCTGCCCGCGGCCCTGGGAGCGGCGCAGAGACTCTGGCGCGGGGGAACCACCAGCGCGGCGCTGCTGACGGCCTCGGTCGGCAGCGCCCTGGAGATGGCGGGCCTGGCGGTGGAGTACGTGCAGCTCGTGCAGCCCTCTACCCTGAGCCCCGTGACCGCCGCCGGCGGGATCTCCCTGTTGGCCGCGGCCGCCCGTTGCGGCAGCACCCGGCTGATCGACCATGTTTTTCTGATGCAACGCCCGCCGATCGTCGCCATCGATGGCCCCGCCGGGGCGGGCAAGAGCACCGTGACCCGGGCCTTCGCCCGCCGCCTGGGTCTGCTCTATCTCGACACCGGCGCCATGTACCGGGCCCTCACCTGGTGGGTGCTGCATCAGGGTGTGGACCCGGCCGATCCCGCCGCCATCGCCCCGCTGCTCGACGACCTCGATCTGCAGTTGGAGAGCGATGCCGGCGGGGAGCAGCGGGTGCGGGTGAATGGCCACGAGGTGAGCGAGGCGATCCGCGGCCCTGAGGTCACCGCCATGGTGTCCACCGTGGCGGCCCATGCCTGTGTCCGGGCCTCCCTCACCGCGCAGCAGCAGGCCATGGGCCAGCGGGGCGGATTGGTGGCCGAAGGGCGCGACATCGGCACCGCCGTTTTCCCGCAGGCGGAATGCAAGGTGTTCCTCACCGCCACGGTGGCGGAGCGGGCCCGCCGCCGGGCGGCGGATCTGGCCCAGCGCGGCTTCGCCGTGCCGCCCCTGGCGGAACTGGAAGCCCAGATCGCCGAGCGTGATCACCTGGATTCCACCCGGGCCGAGGCCCCCCTGGGTCAGGCGGCCGATGCGGTGGAGCTGGTCACCGACGGCCTCGGCATCGATGCCGTGATCCAGCACCTGGTGGATCTGTTCCGAGAGCGGGTGCCGGAGGAGGCCTGGCCGGGCCCTGGGCCCTCCGGAGCCCCCTAAGCCCCTAAGCCCTAGCTTGCTCGTTCAGCCTTCAAGGTCTCGATCAGGCCCCCGCAGGCGTCCTCCAGCAGGTCCAGCACCCGATCGAAGCCCTCCTCACCGCCGTAATAGGGATCGGGCACCTCTTCGATGTTGTGGCGACGGCAGTACCGGGTGAGGGGGCCGATCTCAGCTGTGCCCTCCCCTCCCCCGGCCAGGCTTCGCACCGCCTTCAGGTTCTGCCGGTCCATCGTCAGCACGTGATCGAAGCGGCTCAGGTCGCTGCGGCTGATCTGGCGGGCCCGGCTGGGCAGGGCGATGCCCCGCCGGGCGGCGGCGGTGCGCATGCGCTCGTCGGCGGGCCGTCCCACGTGCCAGTCGCCGGTGCCGGCGGAATCCACCCTGAAGGCGTCCTCCAGTCCCTGGAGCCCGATCAGGTGCAGGAAGACCCCCTCGGCGGCTGGGGAGCGGCAGATGTTGCCGAGGCAGACGAACAGGAGGCTGGTGGGGCGTTCCATGGCGACAGGGGAGGGCGGCTCAGGGGGGGTGGTCATCGGGCGTTCACGCGTTTCAGGGCCACACCGGCCCTCAGGCGCACCACCAGCGTGTCCTCCCGTTCCGGATCCAGGAGCTGCCCCAGGCTTGCCTCGGCCCGATCGCTGTGGGGATGGCCCGGGGGCAGGGGCAGGGCCAGCCCCTCGAGCCCCACCGCCACGGCATAGCGCACGACCCATTCACCATCGCCAAGGCCGCTCTCGAGGCCCGCCAGGCAGCGCTCACGCACCTGCTGCCGTTCCTCCACAGACAGAGACTCCAACCGCAGGGCCCCCAGACCCCTGGCGGCGGCCCGGCGCACGCTGGGGCCGACGTCGGTGGCTAGGGCGTCCTCGAGCACGTCCAGCCCGCGGATGTCGCCGATCCCCGCCAGCGCCCGCACGGCCCAGGCCCGGGCGCCGTAGTTGTGGGCATCGAGATTGGCCAGCAAGGGCCCCACGGCGGCCGGGCCAAGGGCGATCAGCCCGTCCACGGCGGCCACGGCCGCTCCCGGATTGTTGAACCCCAGCACCTGGACCAGGTGGGGCACGGTGGCCAGGGGGTCGTCGCAGGCGATCAGCCGGCGGGTGGCCAGCACAAGTTCCTCCGCACTGCCGGCCAGCTCGAAGGCCCGGATCCGATCGGCGGCGAGCCTGGAATCTCCGCTTGCGGCCGTCATCAGAGCAGGGCGTCCATCGCCATCAGCACGGCCTCATCATCGCTGCCCGTCTCGCTGCCCGACGCGCTGCCGCTGCCGTTCTCCACCAGTCCCCGCAGGGCGATCAGTTTGAGACTGTTCTCGGCCAAGGTGCGCCGGATGGGCTCGAGGGCGGGACGCCATCCCACCGCCCCCAGATCCATCAGGGCCGCACGGCGCACCTGCAGCTGGGGGTGCTGCAGCAGCTGGAGCAGCTCGTCGGCCCAGGCCGTCTCTCCGGTGAGCTGCAGCAGGGCCCGGCAGGCGGCACTGCGGACCAGGGGGCGCCCATGGCCGGTGAAGGGCTCGATCACGGCCAGGACGTCCGGTTCGGCCACGCCGATCGCCCCCAGGGCCTCCAGCAGCGCCTCGCAGGGTTCCTGCAGCCGCGGGCTGTCGCTGCGGTTGGCGCCGGCGACGTCGGGCCCGCTGGCCAGGCGGCGGGTCAGGAGCGGCACCGCTTCTACCGCTCGAAGCTCGCCCAGGGCACGGGCCGCGGCCTCCCGCAGGCCGTCGTCGGCATCGTCGAGCACCACCAGCAACTCGCTCACCGCCCGCCCATCGGCGATCTTGCCCAGGGCCCTAGCGGCATTGCGGGCCACGGCGTTGTGCTCCACGCCGGCGCCGACATCCCGTGGCTGGCGCTGGCGGAGGGCCGCCAGCAGCAGGGGCACGGCCTCGGGATGGCGGCTGCGCATGCGCCCCAGCCACCAGGCCGCGTAGTACTGGCCCGATTGGTCGTCGGTCTGGCGCAATTGCTCCAGGGCTTCGGCTTCACTGATCGGTTCACCGTTACCGGCCATGGGCTTGATAACGCTCGAAGAAGGGAATGGGGGAATGCTGCCACCCCCGCGGCCAGGGGGAATCAGCTCAAAAAAAAGGGTCCCCGAAGGGACCCAGGGGAATCGAAGAGCGAAGCGACTCAAACGAGGGCGCTGATGGCGTAATCGATGTAGTTGTTGGCGATGACGCCGGCGTCGCCGGAGACACCGTGGTTGGCCTTGATGTAGGTCAGGGCTTCCACGTACCAGGAGGGGGAGAGCTCGAAGGTGCGGTTGATCTCGTCGAGACCGGCCACGAGGTACTCATCCATGGGGCCGGTGCCACCAGCGACGAGGCAGTAGGTGACCATGCGGAGGTAGTAGCCGATGTCACGGGCACACTTGGCCTTGCCGCGGGCGTCGGAGGCGTAGTTGCTCCCCTGCATCTGGGTGGTGTAGGGGAACTTGTTGTAGACGGCCTGGGCGGCGCCGTTCACCAGGGAGTCGGCGTTGGCGGTGAGGGCCTTGGCAGCTTCCAGGGCGTTCTTGGCGCGCTCGAAGCGACCGAAGGCAGCGTTGAGCTCGGTGTTGGACAGGAAGCGGCCCTGGGAATCAGCGGCTGCGACGGCCTCGGTGAGGGGAGTCTTCATGAGAAGGGGGTTGGGTGGGAAGGAGAACCGGAAGAGGAAGCGCGATCAGGCGACAGCAGCAGCTGCGCGATCGAAGTAGGTGCCGATTTCGGACATCAGGGAGGCGCAGTCGCCTTGGGTGATGCCGTTGCGATCGTTGGCGATGGCGATGGCGGCGTCCTTCATCTTGCGGATGCCTTCGGCCACGGAAGCGCCGGGGACGCCGAGGGCCAGGTAGGTCTCGCGGAGGCCGTTGAGGCAGCGATCTTCCAGGACGGAAGCGTCACCGGTGAAGACGGCGTAAGTGACGTAGCGGAGAACGATCTCCATGTCGCGCAGGCAGGCAGCCATGCGGCGATGGGTGTAAGCGTTGCCGCCGGGGGCGATCAGGGCGGGCTGTTGATCGAACAGCTCGCGGGCGGCGTTGGTGACGATCTTGGAGGCGTTGGAGGTGATGCGATTCACGGAATCCATACGCTTGTTGCTCTCGGCAACCATCGACGCCAGGGCGTCGATTTGACCAGCGTTGAGGAATTCGCCGCGGGCATCAGCCTGAGCAACGACCTTGGTGAAGGCGTCGAACATTGAGTTAGCTCCTGTTCTCGACGTCGAACGTCGGGATTTGGGTGGGTAAGGGGGTGGGAACGCCGAAGACGTTCACCTGTGCTGGGCACGGGCCTATTGTCAGAAAGAATGGCTCCAGAATCCCTGAAGTTTACAAAGGGTCATCGGTAGTGGCTCGATTCCTCTGCGCTCAAGTGAGTGCAGTCAAACCATGAAAAACCCCCTTCGGCGTGAGGCCGAGGGGGTGAAGTCGTGGAGGAGAAACCTGCGACCTTGCGGTCAGTTCACCGGGCTCACGCTGGCGACACGGCCACCCTGGCGGTGGATCATCTGCTGGGCCTCCAGCAGTTTGTCAAAGGGCACGAAACGAACGGTGTTGCTGCGCTTGTGCAGGCGGTACTCGCTCAGTCCGGTGACTTCGATGCGATACACTTTGGCCTTCTGGCCGATTCCCTTGGCCATCTTGGTGATCGATTCATTGGCCACCCGGCTGGGCTGGTAGGCCGATCCCTTGGCGTTGGGGCTCACCACCGGAACGGCACGGTCCTGGTGCAGGGCTTTGCCGAGTCGGAAGTTGGTGCCGGCGGTATCCCCTTTCACTGAAGCTGCCGCGCCCCGGGCCAGTTGCATCAGCCAGGAGAACTGACGCCCCTGCTGGCCGGCTGAGTAGTCCCAACCCGTCAGATAGGGGACAACTTCTTCCCCGAAGCGTTCCTGATATTCAGCACTGTCGATATAGGAATCGATCTCAGCTTCCACACCCTCTTCCTGCAGGATGGTGAAGTGATGCAGCATCTCAGCTTTGTTCTGGGGGGCGCGGCCCAACAGATGCTTGAAGTTCAGCTCGATGAAATGGTAGGGATTGCAATTCTCGAAGAACTTCGACCGGTACAGGCCACTCTTGGCCACCGCACGCACAAACTCGCGCACACTCAGATAGCCGTTACGGAACAGTGACTCCGCGCCCTCAAGGCGCTCGCTCTCCATGATGTATTGACGACCGAGCACCTGCTGATAAACCGTGCGGATGATGGTGCTCTTGTCCTGATCGGACGCATTGGACCAGTTTTCCTTGTTGCGGTCGTTCGCGAAGCGTTCGATGCCCAGATAGGGCGCATTGACGAGGGTCATGGATGGCGGGCCAGAAGGGGGGAGGACTGCACGCGTACGGTGCACCGGCTCGATCTTATGAGGAAGTCAGCACAGGCTTTCTCGAGACTGTTCGATCTTTACAGCGCCCGATCCAGCGCGGGGCCTTCGCGTTATGGAAATGCCAAAAAAAAGGGTCCCCGAAGGGACCCAGGGGAATCGAAGAGCGAAGCGACTCAAACGAGGGCGCTGATGGCGTAATCGATGTAGTTGTTGGCGATGACGCCGGCGTCGCCGGAGACACCGTGGTTGGCCTTGATGTAGGTCAGGGCTTCCACGTACCAGGAGGGGGAGAGCTCGAAGGTGCGGTTGATCTCGTCGAGACCGGCCACGAGGTACTCATCCATGGGGCCGGTGCCACCAGCGACGAGGCAGTAGGTGACCATGCGGAGGTAGTAGCCGATGTCACGGGCACACTTGGCCTTGCCGCGGGCGTCGGAGGCGTAGTTGCTCCCCTGCATCTGGGTGGTGTAGGGGAACTTGTTGTAGACGGCCTGGGCGGCGCCGTTCACCAGGGAGTCGGCGTTGGCGGTGAGGGCCTTGGCAGCTTCCAGGGCGTTCTTGGCGCGCTCGAAGCGACCGAAGGCAGCGTTGAGCTCGGTGTTGGACAGGAAGCGGCCCTGGGAATCAGCGGCTGCGACGGCCTCGGTGAGGGGAGTCTTCATGAGAAGGGGGTTGGGTGGGAAGGAGAACCGGAAGAGGAAGCGCGATCAGGCGACAGCAGCAGCTGCGCGATCGAAGTAGGTGCCGATTTCGGACATCAGGGAGGCGCAGTCGCCTTGGGTGATGCCGTTGCGATCGTTGGCGATGGCGATGGCGGCGTCCTTCATCTTGCGGATGCCTTCGGCCACGGAAGCGCCGGGGACGCCGAGGGCCAGGTAGGTCTCGCGGAGGCCGTTGAGGCAGCGATCTTCCAGGACGGAAGCGTCACCGGTGAAGACGGCGTAAGTGACGTAGCGGAGAACGATCTCCATGTCGCGCAGGCAGGCAGCCATGCGGCGATGGGTGTAAGCGTTGCCGCCGGGGGCGATCAGGGCGGGCTGTTGATCGAACAGCTCGCGGGCGGCGTTGGTGACGATCTTGGAGGCGTTGGAGGTGATGCGATTCACGGAATCCATACGCTTGTTGCTCTCGGCAACCATCGACGCCAGGGCGTCGATTTGACCAGCGTTGAGGAATTCGCCGCGGGCATCAGCCTGAGCAACGACCTTGGTGAAGGCGTCGAACATTGAGTTAGCTCCTGTTCTCGACGTCGAACGTCGGGATTGGGTGGGTAAGGGGGGGAGTCTGGAGCGTCAATCCGGGGGGTGGCCTGGCTGACGTCGACTTCGTCGTTGCTTTCGATGATGGCCTGGCCTCGGCCGGGCATCGCTCCGAAAGACCTACCTATTGTTGTGCCCCGCGTCCGTGGGATGGGGGGACCTTCATAAATGGTCACTAGCGCCAGGACCCAAGCTGCTGCAACCGTTCTGATCCCCTGCCCAGGCCCCCCTGGGTTCATGCTGAACGGTTGTCCTGGCTGATGGGTGTAAGGCGCTCGTCGACGGTCCCTTGGCCATCCCAGCAAAAAGGGCCCCCTCAACGGGGACCCTCTGGTGGCTGGAGAAGCCGTTGGGGGCGAGGCGAAGCCTGGGCTCAGCCGTCGTCCCTCGCTTTGCCTTTCCCCTTGCGGGGGGCTGGCAGTTCCGAACCGCCACTGCCGGTCACGGAGACGCTGACGATCCGGCCACCCAGGGAGTGGACCAGACGCATGGTCTCGTTCATGCGGGTGAAGGGCACGTTCATGACCATGTCCGCGGTGCGGGAATAGTCGTTGTTGCTCACACCGGTGACGGTGAGGGCCACCTGGCGGGAGCTGTTGAGGCCGGTGCCTCGGGTACCTGCGGAAACCTTCATGGATTCGGTGGGGTAGGGGGAAAAGGCTGGACGTGAACCCGATTCAGTTGATCGGCGTGATGCTGGCGATGCGGCCACCTTCCCGGAGGATCTGCTGCTGGGTCTGCAGCAGCTTGCTGAAGGGAATGAAGCGCACCCGGTTGCTGCGCTTGTGCAGGCGGTAGTTGTTGAAGCCGGAGATCTCCACCCGGAAGGTGCGGCCTTCTTCGCCGGCCCCCACGCCCTGGCGGGTGACGCCATCGGTGCTGACCTTGCGGAAGACGCTGCCCCGAGCGTTGGGGCTGACCACCGGCATGGGGGATTCCGCATGCACAGAGGGATTGAGGCGGGACTGGTTCTTGAGCAGGTCGCCCCGTACCGAGGCGCCCACACCCCGGGTGAGCTGGAGCATGTAGGAGAACTGCAGGCCCTGCTGGCCAGAGGAATAGTCCCAGCCGTGCAGGTAGGGCACCACCTCTTCGCCGAAGCGGGTCTGGTACTCGGCGCTGTCGATGTAGGAATCGATCTCGGCGTCGTAGCCCTGCTCCTGCAGGATCGTGAAGTGGTGCAGCATCTCGGCCTTGTTCTGGGGAGCCCGGCCCAGAAGATGCTTGAAGTTCAGCTCGATGAAGCGATAGGGATTGCAGTTCTCGAAGAACTTGGCCTTGTAGAGGCCGCTCTTGGCCACCTGCCGGACAAACTCCCGCACGCTGAGGTAGCCGCGCTTGAAGAGGGACTCCGGACCGGAGAGCCGCTCGCTGGCCATCACATACTGGTTACCCAGCACCTGCTTGTAAACGGCACGGATCAGGGCGGCCTTGTCGTTTTCAGTGGCGTTCGTCCAATTTTCCTTGTTGCGATCGCTGGAGAAACGCTCGATGCCCAGATAGGCAGCGTTGGCAAGTGTCATGAGCGTGGGGGCCGGGGGAGAAACGATGGGTAGAAGGTCGGAGTGCAGCGCAATTCGCCACTGCGGATCTGCAGAAGCCTTCAAGGACGGCTGCAGGAAACGTCCCGATCATGGGCTGCAAGCCGGATCCTATGGGCCTGTCCGCACGCCACGACAGGGTTTTCAGAATCGTTACAAACCCCCCGACCGGCGCTGCCCCCGCCCGTCCGGGCCGACCCCGGCGTTGTGCCCCCTGGCGGACTGGCCCCACACCGATACCATCCGGCCATCATCCCGGTGCCGTCATGACTGCTGTTGTGCCCCTACCCGAGGACGCTTCCCTGCGGTTGGCCGACCAGCTTCAGGTCCTGTCCCAGGTTGCCGAAGCACTCACCTACCGCCTGCTGGAGCTTGAGGAACGGCTCGAAGGCCAGCAGGATCGGATCGGCGAACAGCTGCAGGAGGCTGCCGGTCTGGAGGCGGCCCATGGGGTGGCGATGGACCAGCGGCTAGACGACACCGAAGAGCGCCTGGCCAGGATTGAGGCGGCTTTGAGGGGTCTGGATCGGACCGGGGCCTCCCGCCATCTGCAGGCGGTTCAGCCGCCGGCGCTGCAGCAGGAACTGCCGGGCTCCCTGATTGAGGAGCAAGGCTTCGATCTGGGCCCGGAGGACACCGACCCCTTTCTTGACGAGGGCGAGCAGCCCTTCATGGACGAGTTGATCGCTGGCTGACCCGGCCCCCGGGTCTGATGAAGCGTCAGCTGTCCAGCCAGGAGGAGGGAATGTCGCTGCGGTAGTCGTCGGTGCGCTCGAATTCGAAGGGACCGGCCAACGATCCCCACAGCTGCTCATGGGTGGCCGGATCATGGCCCCGATCGATGGTGCGCATGCCCCGGGGGTTGATCTCAAAGCTGCTGACAAGATAGGCGAGGCTGCCCTTGCGCTCCACGAGGCAACGGCAACCGGGTTCCACCGCGCCGATGAAGCCTTCGCCCGCCTCCTGCACCACATAGGTGCAGCCTTCGAGGGGGAGCAGGTCGGCGGCCTCGATCTGCTGGCGTCGGCCTGCATCGTCGATGGCGCCCCAGAAACGTTTCTCCTCGCGCAGGGCCTGGTTGTGGATGATCAGCTCGCCGTCGCGCTGCTCGGCCCGGAGCACGCGGATCCGGTACGGCGTCCCTGGCGAAATGGCGTAGGTCTGCTCGAGCAGCAGGGAGCCCTTAGCCAGCTGGGGCAGCGGCCGGAACTTAACCAGGATGTGGGCGTAAAGGGGAGGGTTGTCGAAGGCCTGGGCCTGGTTGCTGAAGCCAGCACTCAGCTGCTGGATGAGGCGGGCCAGGGAGCTGCTCATGGGCGCCACCTAGAGGTCCAGCAGGCGGATCCTGAACGCACCCACCTGGCGAGCCGTGGCTGGATCGCTGAGGGCGAAGGGGTGGTCGGCCACATTGCCGAGGATGGCTTCGAGCTTCTCGGCCGCCGAGAGTCCGTGGGACGGATCTCGGCGGCTATGGGCCTGCCAGGCTTCGTCGAACGCCTGGGCAAAGCTGTCGGCGTTGTTGAAGATCTGGCTGGAGGTCGAAGGCGGCTGGGGCATGGTGTTGGGCTGCAGCGCAGTCCGCACGCAATGCCAGGACCCAGATTTGAACTGGGGACACGGCGATTTTCAGTCGCCTGCTCTACCAACTGAGCTATCCCGGCCCGTCGCCGAAGCGACGATGCGATCTTAGATCACAGCGCGCTGCCGGATCAGCCTGAGGGGGTGCGGGCCTTGGCGGCGCGGGCGCTGGGGGTGCGGGCCAGACAGACCATCCCCACCACAGGCCAGCCAAGCGTTTCCAGGGCCAGGGCGGCGCTGCATCCGGTGGCGCCGCTGGTGAGGATGTCGTCGACGATCAGGATCGGCCGGCCCGTGGCCTCGCCAGGCCGGGGTCTGCGGCGGCAGCGGAAGGCACCGTCCTGGTTGGCCAGGCGCATGGCCCGCTTGAGGTGATGCTGGCCGAGCACCGGCCGCGACCGTTCCAGCAGATCGCCCTGGCGGTAGTCCAGCTGGCGCACGAGCTGGCGGCACACCAGATCGGGCAGGGGGTTGCCGCTCCGTTTCCAGCTCGGCACCGGCACCAGCAGCGGTCGCCGCCGCCACTGGGGCAGCCCCTCCGCCATCACCCGCACCAGGGCACCGACCTTGGCGTCCTCAGGCCGCTGCCGCAAACCGAGCAGCAACCGCCGCAGCTCTCCGTCGTAGGACCCGGCGGCCCACCACAGCAGGGGCTCGTTGCCCCGCTCGCCCCCGGCCGGCAGGGGGAGCTGGCGGCGGCAGTCGGGGCAGGGGGCTCCGGCGCCGTGCTGAGGCGGCTGCAGGCCGCGACACAGGGGGCAGGGGGTGGCGGCGATCCAGTCGAGGGGAAGCCGGATCAGGCGTGCGAGGAGGGTCAGGGGTCTGGCGCCGCTGCTTCAAGCCTTCCCGGGCAGCGACCGCAGCATGGCCACCAGGGTGCGGTGGGCGTCTTCGCTATCGGAGAGGGCGTGGTCGAAGGGCACCTCCACGGGGGCGCCATCCACCTCCAGGCGCATGGCCAGGGGCTCGACGGCCAGCAGGCGGGCCTCCACGGCTTCGGTGCAGCCGCCGAAGTGACGGGCATAGGCCAGGACGGCCTCCGCATGGTCATCGTTCATGTGCCTGCAGATGCGGTCGCTCACTGCGGCGGAGAGGGGGTCGGCGGCCATGGGGTCGGTGCGGTTGGGGGGATTCTGGGCTCAGGCGCCGGCGTACCGCTGCCAGAGCAGCAGGCACAGCCGTACACCGCTGAAGCCCACAAAGCCCGCCAGCACGACGAACAGCGCCATGGAGAGGATCGAGCTGAGGCGTTCGTTCATGGGCGTAGGGGGGTGGATTCGATCTCCATCCTGAAGCTGGCCCTGGCCAGCAGGGCCATGCCCAGGGCCGCCGTGCGTTTCGGTCGGTTCAGCACCGGGATCCCGAGGGCGCGCGACCGCATGGACCGCCACTGGCTGTTGCGGGCGCCGCCACCAAGGCTGATCACCCGCCGCAGGGCCGGTGCCCCCAGCTGTCGCAGCCGTTGCCAGCCCGCCGCTTCGATGGCGGTGAGGCCCTCAAGCAGGGCCTGCAGGTAGCGGGCATCGCTGACGGGCCTCGGCTCCAGGATCGGCTCCAGCTCCGGATCGTCCACGGGAAAACGTTCCCCTTGGCGGCTCAGGGGGAGCAGGTGGAGCTCCGTCGGGCGGTCCGGAGCGATCTGGCGGCTCAGTTCTGCGATCCGTTCGTCGTCGAAGAAGTGGCGGAGGACGCCGGCGCCGGCATTGGAGGCGCCCCCCACCAGCCAGCGGCCGGCCACCCGGTGGTTGCTGAGGACGGCACCGGCCAGGGGGGCCGCCACGAACTGCTTCAGCACCAGGGTGGTGCCCAGCACGGCGATGCCATCGCCGGCCTGGGGGTCGGCGGCCAGCACGGCGGCATTGGCATCGGTGCTGCCCGCCACCACCTGGCAATCCCCAGGCAGGCCCAGGCACGCCGCCACCGCTGGAGCGAGTGGGCCCAGCAGGCTGCCGCTGGATCGGATCCGGGGCAGCGCCCCCACGCCCAGTGCTGCGGCCACACCAGGGAGCCAGTCTCCCTGCTCCAGGTTCCAGCCCAGGCGCAGGTTGTTGCCCTCCTCGCCCCAGCGCCAGTCGTCCAGCAGCCAGCCCATCAGCCAGTCGGCCTGATGGCGCAGCAGCAGGACCGGCCCCAGCCCCGCTTCCCTGGCCAGGGCCAGCAGCCGCAGGGCCCTGGCCAGGCTGCTGCTGGGGCTGGCGGCCGGATGGCTGGGGGCGCCGCCGGACGCCGGGCCCAGAAGCGCGGTGATGGCTCCGGACTGTTCCGCACAGGCCAAGTGGTATGGGAGGGCCTGCGCCAGGGGCGGCGGCAGCAGGCGGCCATCGGCCCTGCAGGCCAGCAGGGTGCCGGAGGTGCCATCGATGGCGATGGCACGCGCCCGGCGGCGGATCCCTTCGGGAACGGTGGCCAGAAGCTCAATCAGCCCCTGCCGCCAGGCGCCAGGTTCTTCCAGGCGGCCGGGGTAGGGGGATTGGCGGCTCAGCAGGGGATCGTCGGGTTGGCCGCCGGCCGCCCCGACTTCCGCCAGAACGGCCAGGCGCAGGCCACTGCTGCCGAGGTCAACCCCCAGATACAGCGCTGACACGGCTCGCCGTGGCTTGCTTCAAGGTGGCGGCGATGGTGGTGACGTCCTCCCAGGGGAGGTCGAGATCCTTGCGGCCGAAGTGGCCGTAGGCCGCGACATCCTGATAGAAGCGCCCTCCCCGCTGCTGGGGCAGTTCCCGCAGACCGAAGGCCTCGATGATCGCGCCGGGCCGCAGGTCGAAATGTTCCTGCACCAGGGCGGTGAGGTCGGCATTGTCGAGGGCGCCAGTGCCGAAGCTCTCCACCAGGATGCTCACGGGCCGGGCCACGCCGATCGCGTAGCTGAGCTGCACCTCGGCCCTGCGGGCCAGGCCAGCCGCCACCAGGGCCTTGGCCACGTAACGGGCCGCATAGGCGGCGGAGCGGTCCACCTTGGTGGGGTCCTTGCCGGAGAAGGCACCACCGCCGTGGCGGGCATAGCCGCCGTAGGTGTCGACGATGATCTTGCGTCCCGTCAGCCCTGCGTCGCCCTGGGGGCCGCCCACCACGAACTTGCCGGTGGGGTTGACGTAGAACCGGGTGCCCTCCCGGCTGGGTTTCAGGGGCAGATCGGCGGTGGCGGGGAGCACCACGTGCGTCCAGAGGTCGTCCTTGATCCGCTGCTGCACGGCCTTCTCATCGCTGATGCCTTCCACCTCGGCCGTGTGCTGGGTGGAGATGAGGATCGTGTCGATCGCCACGGGGCGGTCGTTCTCGTAGACCACGCTCACCTGGGTCTTGCCATCGGGGAGCAGGTAGCCGAGGCTGCCGTCGTGGCGCACCTGGGCCAGCCGCAGGGCCAGCCGGTGGGCCAGGCTGATGGGCAGGGGCATCCGCTCCGGAGTTTCGTCGCAGGCGTAGCCGAACATGATGCCCTGGTCGCCGGCGCCCACCTTGTCGAGGGGGTCACCGTCGTGGTCGTCGGCCTCATCCACGCCCTGGGCGATGTCCGGCGATTGCTGATCCAGGGCGATCAGCACGGCGCAGCTCCTGGCATCGAAGCCACCGGCGCGGGCACCGCTGTAGCCGATCTGTTCGATCACCCCCCGCACCAGGGTGTTGAAGTCGACCCGCGCGTTGGTGGTGACTTCCCCGGTGATCAGGCAGAGGCCGGTGTTCACCACGGTCTCGCAGGCCACACGGCTGGAGGGATCCTGGGCCAGCAGCGCATCCAGCACGGCATCGCTGATCTGATCGCAGATCTTGTCGGGGTGGCCTTCCGTCACCGATTCCGAGGTGAAGACGAAACGGCTCATAGGGGGGTGGGATCAATCAATGGGTGAGTTTATTCCCAGCGGTTGGCTGGTCCCGCCAGACATGGACGGAGCAGCCAGCGGCAATGTGACTTCAGCTACAACGGCAAGCTCCCGCCAGTGATCCAGCTGCAGGAAGGAGTCATCCAGATCCACCGGCCGCCGCCAGCCGGCCCGGTAGCCCAGCACCACCGGCACCCCGGCGGCGCGGGCCATGCGCAGGTCGCTGTTGGCGTCGCCGATCAGGGCGCAGCTCTCGATGGCCACGCCCAGTTCACCGCAGAGACCGTGGACGGCGGCGGGATCCGGCTTGCGGGGCTGATGTTCCGCGCTCCAGATGGCCTGCACGTAGGCCGCCAGATCATGGGCAGCCAGGAAGGCTTCGATACCGTCGACATGGTCATTGCTGATCACGGCGCAGCGCACCCCCGCCTGCCGCAGGGCCTCCAGCAGGGGCCGCAGGCCGGCGGTGGGTGCCGGGCGCCGTTCGCTCCCCTGGCCGTGCAGGGCGTCGGTGCGGGCGAACACCGTTTCGGCCATGGCCATGGCCTCGGGCCAGCCCAGGCCCACCTGCACCAGGGCGGTGGCGGTGGCCACCAGGTTGTGGTCGCGGCTGGCCACCGCCATGGTGCCGGCGGGCTGGAGGCCTTCGGTGGAAACGCCATAGGCGCGGTGGAGCAGCTCGCCCAGGTCCCGGTGACGTTCCGGGGCGCTGGCGGCCAGATCAGCCAGGGCCAGACAATGAAAAACCCTGGCCTGGGCCAGGGCCACGAGCATGGGCTCGCTGTGGCTGATGGTGCCGTCCTTGTCGAACAGCACCGCCTCCAGTTGACGATCCCCGCAGGCAAGGGGTATGCCCCGCAACGACAGAAGCACCATCGTCAGAGGGCCGGAGCCAGGGGGGTCATTCGAGCGAAACGCCCATGGGTTCGCTGTCCTCGGCCTGCTCAAGCAGCATCTGCTTATAACGAGCGGCCATTTCCTCGGCCTTGTCGAACACCTTCTGGGGATCGGTCAGCATGTCGCCGGGCTCAGGCTCAAGGGCCTTGGTGGACAGGGAAATCCGGCCCCTCTCGGCGTCGAGATCGATGATCATCACCTTCATCTGATCGTTGACATTGAGCACGGTGTGGGGCGTTTCGATGTGCTCGTGGCTGATCTCGGAGATGTGCAGCAGACCACTGACACCACCGATGTCGATGAAGGCGCCGTAGGGCTTGATGCCCCGGACGGTACCCAGCACCACCTCGCCCACCTCGAGGCGATTCATCTTGCGCTCCACCAGGGCACGACGATGGCTCAGCACCAGGCGGTTGCGCTCCTCGTCCACCTCCAGGAACTTGAGGGGGAGGAAGTCGGCCACGAGCTCCTCCTTGGCCTTGCGGGTGCTGATGTGGCTGCCGGGGATGAAGCCCCGCAGGCCTTCCACCCGCACCAGGGCACCACCGCGGTTGGTGGCAAACACCTCGCTATAGATGGTGGCGTCTTCCTTCTGCAGCTGGCGCACCCGCTCCCAGGCGCGCTGGTACTCGATGCGGCGCACCGAAAGGGTGAGCTGGCCGTCCTCGTTCTCCTCGCTGAGGATGAAGAATTCGCGAACCTCCCCGGGCTCGAGCACGTCGGAAAGATGCTCGACTCGGTTGATCGACACCTCCTGCAGGGGCATGAAGGCGGCGGTCTTGGCGCCGATGTCGATCATGGCGCCCTTCGATTCAAGGGCGAACACGGTGCCGTTGACGACGTCGCCCGGCTTGAAGTTGTAGTCGTACTTGCTGAGCAGGGCCGCGAACTCATCCAGCGTGAAGCCCACGCCGTCACCATCCCGGGCGCTGACCCTGCTGCTGGAGTCGTCGGCGCTGGGAACCTCTTCCGGAATGGCCAGATCGAGATCCTCTGTGGTCTCAATGACGGCGGCCTCCTCGCTGCTGATCGGCGTGAGGGCCTCGAGGGTGTCGGCTTCGGAAGAAGGAGTGAGGGTCATGGAGCTGGGACGGTCTGCCGGTGGCAGTGCGAAGGAACGAGGTGACTGCCCGCCTGCAGCGCACACTCGATCGATCACTCTATCAATGGGCCGGCTGAAGCCTCTGTCGGCTGCGTCCCATCGGCCTCAACCGACCACCACCAGCCGGTTCTTGGTTTTGCCCCGGTTCCCCAGGCCTTCCAGGGTGGCCACGAAATCGCTGACGCCCTGGAACTGGCGGTAGACGGAGGCGAAGCGCACGTAGGCGACTTCGCTCATCTCGCGCAGGCGCTGCAGCACCAGCTCACCGATCTCATTGCTGCTCACTTCGCGTCCGGCCCGCTGCTGCAGGACCAGTTCGATGTCGTCGACAACGGCCTCGAGCCGGGCCGGTTCCAGGCCGGTCTTTTCGCAGGCCCTCAGCAGACCGTGCAGCAGTTTGCTGCGATTGAAGGTTTCCCTGCTGCTGTTGCGCTTCACCACGGTGATCGGAACAGTCTCGACCCTTTCGTAGGTGGTGAAGCGAAAATCACAGTTGAGGCACTCCCTGCGCCGCCGCACGCTGCGCCCGGAATCGGCAGCCCTTGATTCCAGAACACGACTATCGGTGTGTTGGCAGGAGGGACATTGCATCCCTGGGCACGCTTCCAAGTAGTCGGAGTGTAAACAGGTACGCGCACAAAGAGAAGGGGTTGCCATCAAGGTGGGGCCCCAGACAAGAAAAAACCCCTGGTTTCCCAGGGGTTGGATCAATCCAAAAGCGTGGTCACTTGCCGATTTTCGGGGGATCGCGGAAGGCGATCGCGAAAAAGAGCGTGGAGATGGCCAGGGCCAGGATCAGGATGTAGGCGAAGCTCTCCATGGGAATCCTCGGGGGGGCTGGCGGTCAGCTGAGGGGGGAGCCGGCCGGGGGCACGAAGCCCTCTGGCAGGCGTCGGGTGGAACGGTCGCCCAGCTTGGCGAACAGACCGAATTCCACTTGCTCGCCGAGATCGGGGTCGATACCGGCGAAGACATCACGGTAGAGGGTGCGGGCACCGTGCCAGATGTGGCCGAAGAAGAAGAGCAGGGCGAAGCAGGCATGGCCGAAGGTGAACCAGCCGCGGGGCGAACTGCGGAAGGTGCCGTCGGAATGGTAAGTCTCACGGTCAAACTCGAAGGCCTCGCCAAGCTGGGCCTTGCGGGCCAGTCGCTTGACGTCGGCGGGATCGGTGAACGTCTGACCGTTGAGGGCACCGCCATAGACGGTGGCCGTCACGCCCTGCTGCTCAAAGGAGTACTTCGCCTCGGCACGCCGGAAGGGGATGTCGGCGCGGACGATGCCCTGATCGTCTTGGAGGACCACCGGGAAGTTCTCGAAGAAGTTGGGCAGGCGACGGACCTCAAGGTCATGGCCTTGCTTGTCGGTGAAGGAGATGTGCCCGATCCAGGAGGTGGGCAGGCCGTCACCGTTGATCATCGGGCCAACGCGGAACAGGCCACCCTTGGCGGGGCTGTTGCCCACATAGTCGTAGAAGGCGAGCTTCTCGGGAATGGCCGCGAAGGCCTCTTCCTTGGTGGCGCCGTTGTCCATGGCGGTCTGGACGCGACGGTTGATCTCCGTCTTGAAGTAGTTCTGATCCCACTGGTAGCGGGTGGGGCCGAACAGTTCCACCGGTGTGGCGGCCGAGCCGTACCACATGGTTCCGGCCACGATGAAGGCCGCGAAGAACACCGCCGCGATGGCGCTGGCCAGCACCGTCTCGATGTTGCCCATGCGAAGCGCCTTGTAGAGGCGCTCCGGCGGACGGGTGGTGATGTGGAAGATGCCGGCGATGATGCCGACGATTCCGGCGGCGATGTGGTGCGCCACGATCCCTCCTGGGTTGAAGGGGTTGAAGCCTTCAGGTCCCCAGGAGGGTTGCACCGCTTCGAGGTGGCCCGTGAGGCTGTACGGATCCGAGATCCACATCCCCGGTCCGAAGACGCCGGTGAGGTGGAAGGCTCCGAAGCCGAAGCAGCCCAAGCCGGCCAGGAGCAGGTGGATGCCGAAGATCTTGGGGAGGTCAAGGGCTGGCTCCCCGGAGCGGGGGTCCTGCCAGATCTCGAGATCCCAGTAGGTCCAGTGCCAGATGGCGGCAAGGAAGAGCAGGCCACTGAAGATGATGTGGGCCGCAGCCACGCCTTCGAAGCTCCAGAAGCCGGGGTCGACGCCGGTTTCACCGGTGACACTCCAGCCCCCCCAGCTGCCTGTCACGCCCAGGCGGGCCATGAAGGGCATGACGAACATGCCCTGGCGCCACATGGGGTTGAGGACCTGGTCGGAGGGGTCGAAGATCGCAAGCTCATAGAGCGCCATGGAGCCGGCCCAGCCGGCTACCAGGGCGGTGTGCATGAGGTGCACGGCCAGCAGTCGGCCCGGGTCGTTGATGACGACCGTGTGCACCCGGTACCAGGGCAATCCCATTGGGGGGTCAGGTCTGGGTTGACAGTTGCCGAAGCCGATCGCCGGGGCGATGGCGGCTAAGGAGACGCTCGGTGATTACCGATCCGTGCTGGCGATGGTAAAGGTTGCGGGCAACGCCACGGGGCCCAGGTAACGGACCGCAACGGCGCGATCCAGAATGGGAGCCCATTCGTCCCCCGAGAGGCTGCCGCCATGCCCGTGATCCGGTTCGTGCGTGAGCAGCGGGACGTGGAGTGCTACCCGGGTGAGAACCTCCGCGAGGTGGCCCTGCGCGAAGGCATTGAGCTCTATGGCCTCAAGGGTCGCCTGGGCAACTGTGGTGGCTGCGGCCAGTGCATCACCTGCTTTGTGGAGGTTGTGGAGGGAGGCGCGGACAACGCCCTCACCGAGCTGACGTCGGTGGAACTGCTGAAGCTGAAACGGCGCCCCCAGACCTGGCGGCTGGCCTGCCAGGCCCTGGTCGAGAAATCGGTGATGGTGCTCACCAAACCCCAGGTGGGACTTGGCGACCGGGAGAGCGAATTGATCCGGGCCCGCTCCCTGCCCCTGCCGGAGGGCCCCACCGCCTGGCCCGAGCCCCCCGCGGCACCGCAGCAGGAGGATTCTCCAGAGGGAGTGTCGGCTCCATCCACAACGAGCGATGAAGGGGGCGTCCTTCCTGCCGATGGGCGGTGATACGTTCTCAGAACCTCTCCAGCAGTCATGGAAACCAACGATCTCGGCTTCGTTGCCAGCCTTCTGTTCGTTCTGGTTCCCGCCGTCTTCCTGATCATTCTTTACATCCAGACGAACAGCCGCCAGGGCGGCTGACCCGGGTTCAGCGGGCCCGCGCCTCCGGCTCCCGCACCAGCAGCACCGGAGCCGGAGCATGCACACGGATGTAGTCGCTCACCGAGCTGCCCAGAAGCTTGTCGAGATCCACCAGGGCTCTGGCCACGAGTGGCCTGCGGTCCTGGGAGGCGATCACCACCAGATCCGCTTTGACGTCCTCGGCGGTGGTGCACACACCGCGGGCTATGTCACCCGTGCGATGCAGTCCCTTCATCTCCACACCGAAGCTGCGCGCCCGCTGGATCGCCTTCAGCAGCACGTCGTCGCCGGGGGTGCGCCCTCCCCGTGAGGGTGTGATGTCCTGACGGGACACGTGCACGCCGGTGAGGCTGCCGCCAGGGATGCCCTGCACCAGCTCACAGGCCAGCCTCAGGGCGTCATCGCCCACACCGGTGCCGTCGATGGCCACCAGGACCCGGTTGATGGCCTTCACGTAAAGGTCGTCGCGGACCAGCAGCATGGGCCGGGTCGACAGCTGGAAGACGTACTGGCTGGTGCTGTTGCCCAGGATCGACTGCAGCCTGCCCAGGCCCCGCGATCCCATCACGATCAGATCGGCCTCCAGCTCATCGGCCACCTTCAGCACGGTCAGCTTGGTATCGCCTTCGCGCACCACGGTGTTGACTTCGGCTGGGGTCAGGCCGAGTCGCTCGATGGCCTCCTTGACCAGAATTTCGGCCTGCTGGCGATGGGCTTCCAGATCGAGCCCCCCCTGCTCGGGAATCACGTGCAGAAGGTTGATCCGGGCCTGTCGGCAGGGGGGGATATCGCGCAGGAGGCGGACCATCTCCTCGACATGGCCCTTGCCGGAATCGGCGATCAGCAGGTTGCGGAACACGGACATCAAAATGGCTCGGCATCAGCCTATGGCTGATCCCCTTTCCGCACTCTCCCGTGGTGAAGACCGTGATGCAGCGTCCGGAGCAGGTGTGGTGGCGACTGCAGCGGCGGGTGCTGCCCCAGCACACCGACCATGCCGGGGTGATGTGGCACGGGGCCTATCTGGCCTGGCTGGAGGAGGCCCGGGTCGAGGCCCTGGCCGAGGCCGGCGTGGCCTACAGCGCCCTCTCCGCCCGGGGGCTGGAGCTGCCGGTGGTGGGCCTGCGCATCGATTACCGCCAGGCCCTGCTCCATGGCGACGGCGTCGAGATCCGTAGCCAGGTGCTGCCGCGGCTGGGATTGAAGCTCCCCTGGCTCAGCCACTTCATCCGCCCCGATGGGGCCGTGGCGGCCGAAGCCTGCGTCGATCTGGTGTTGGTGGAGCTCGCCAGTGGCCCCTCGCGGCGACGCTTGCTGCGGCGGTTGCCGGAGGATCTGGAGCAGGCCCTGGCCATCCTGCGGTCGGGACCGCCCGGGAACGCCCATCGTCCATAGTACGCTTGTACTGCTGTTATGGCCGTGGGGCGCTGCGGATGGGAGATCTGGTGCAGGGTTCTTTCCCCCGCCAAGGGGCCCCTATCTGGGGTCGGCAGCGGCGCCTTTGGTGGCTGCTCTGGAGCCGCTGCCCGGGGCTCGGCTGGCAGCGGCTGCGGTCCCTCGAGGCCTGCTGTGGCGGGCTGGCCGGAGCCTGGGACGCTTCTGCCGATGAACTGGCGGAGGTGCCAGGTCTGGGGCGTGGGCTGGTGGCGGCGGTGGAGCGGTTTCGCCATGGCTGGGGCCCCCGGCCCCTGGAGGCCTTTGCACCGCGATGCCGCTTTGGCCGTGGGGTGCTGGTGCCGGGGGATCGGAGCTGGCCGGCTGGCCTGCGGGAGCTGCAGCGGCCTCCCCTGCAGCTCTGCTGGCGAGGGCGGGGCAGCCTCTGGCCCCATCTGGGCCATGGCCGCTCGGTAGCCGTGGTGGGTACGCGCCGTCCATCCCTGCATGGTCTCTCGATGGCCCGCGCCATCGGCGCCGCCCTGGCAGAGGCGGGCTGGCCCGTGCTGAGTGGTCTGGCCGAAGGCATCGATGGGGCTGTCCATGGGGGGTGTCTGGCGGCCGGGGGGGCCCCTGTCGGGGTGCTGGGCACACCGCTGGGCCGGGCCTACCCCCTCCACCACGCGGCGCTGCAAAACCAGGTGGCCCGTGAGGGCCTGCTCGTGAGCGAGCTGGCCGAGGGTGGCAGGGTCCGGCCGGGCAGCTTCGTCGCCCGCAACCGCCTGCTGGTGGCCATGGCGGCGGCCGTGGTGGTGGTGGAGTGCCCGGTGGCCAGCGGGGCGCTGCATTCGGCTGAGCTGGCCTGGCAGCAGGGGCTGCCGCTCTGGGTGGTGCCGGCCGATGCTGGCCGCGCCTCGGCCCTGGGCAGCAACCGGTTGCTGGCCAGGGGCGCCACCCCGCTGCTCCTTCCCGCCGACCTGATCGGCCAGCTGGGCAGGGGCCCCCTGGCCCGGCGGTCCCCCGCCGCCGACCCTGCTCCGGCCAGGGGGTGTCAGGGGGCGGAGGCTGAGGGGTTGCTGGCGGCGGTGGGCGGCGGCGCCAGCCTTGAGCAGCTGAGCCTGGCCCTCGACCGCCCCATGGCCGAGCTGATGCCCCGGCTTCTGGAGCTGGAGCTGGACGGGTTGCTGCGGGCCGAGGCCGGCCTCTGCTGGCGCCCCTGCTGAGGCCGCTCCTGCTCAGATCGGCCCTGCTGATTAGGCTTCCTCCATGGTTTCCCAGGTCGGCACCGTTCCCGTCCCCGCGCCCCTGGCGGATGGCCCTGACGGCCTGCTGATCACGGCGCCGGAGCTGCTGGGCTGGCGCCACCGCATGCTGGGCCTCGGCGGCGATGCCGCCGCTTTCGACTGGTTGCTGGATCTGGGCGGTGGTTTGCGCTGGAGCCAGCTGCAGGCGCTCTGGTGCCATCCGGAGGCCGTCGTCCGGCTCCACGGTTCGCTCGAGGCGCTGGAAGCTCTCTGGCGCCGTCACCTCGATAGCCATGAGCCCCTTCAGTACCTGGTGGGCCGCTGCCCCTGGCGCGATCTGGAGCTGCCCGTGGCGCCAGGGGTGCTGATCCCCCGGCAGGAAACGGAACTGCTGGTGGATCTGGTCCTGTCTCTGGGGCCAACAGGCCGCCCCGAAGTCCGCTGGGCCGACCTAGGAACCGGCTCCGGCTGCCTGGCCATCGCCCTGGCCCGCATCTTTCCCTCCAGTCGCGGATTTGCCGTGGAGGCCAGCCCCGAGGCCCTCGCGCAGGCCATTGCCAACCTGAGCCGGGGGGACCTGCAGCAGCACGTCACCCCGCTGGCGGGTGACTGGTGGCAGCCGTTGGCGCCCTGGTGGGGGGAGCTGGATCTGGTGGTGAGCAACCCCCCCTACATCCCCAGCGCCACCCTGGCGGCACTCGAGCCGGTGGTGCGGGATCACGAACCCCGCCTGGCCCTGGATGGCGGCCCCGATGGGCTGACGGCCATCCGTTCGATCGTGGCCGGCAGCCTCAGGGGCCTGGCCCCTGGCGGCCTGCTGCTGCTGGAGCACCACCACGACCAGAGCGAGGCGGTCGGCGAGCTGCTGGTCGCGGCGGGTCTGGAACGGCTCGGGGTGCATGCCGACCTGGAGGGCCGGGCCCGCTTTGCCAGTGGCTGGAGGCCCTGCGTCCGATGAATGGTCCTGAGCACTTGGCCAGGCGATTGGCGGCGGGAGAGGCGGTCCTGTTTCCCACCGACACCCTGCCGGCCCTGGCTGCCCGGCCCGAGGCGGCCGCCCTGCTCTGGCAGCTGAAGCAGCGTCCGGCCGACAAGCCGCTGATCCTGATGGGGGCCGATCTGCCCCAGCTGGAGGAAGCCCTTGGCGTGTCCTGGCAGGCGGCCTGGCTCGATCAGGCCCGACGCCGCTGGCCAGGGGCCGTCACCCTGGTGCTGCCGATCGCCGGTGCGCTGACCACCCATCTCCATCCAGGCGGAACGAGCCTGGGGCTGCGCGTCCCGGCCTGCGACCGGGCGCGGCAGCTTCTGCGCCTCAGTGGCCCCCTGGCCACCACCAGTGCCAACCGTTCCGGCGAGCCCCCCGCCACCACGGCAGCGGAGGCGGCGCGTCAGTTCCCCGCACTGTCCCTGCTCGAGCCCTTGCCCTGGCCGCAGGGATCCGGTCAGGCCAGTGCGGTTCTGGCCTGGAGGGGGCCGGAGCAAGGAAGCCTCGACCCGTGGAACGTGCTCCGGCCCGGGGCCCCAGAGGCGTCGGTCCGGGGGAGCGCCTGATGCTGCCCCTGCTGCTGGTGGTGTTTCTGACGGTGGGCCTCAGCCACTGGTTTCTGGTGCCCCTGGTGCATCTGGCCACCCCCCTGTTCAACCTGGGTTGGCTGGGCTGGGTGGGGTTGGCGGCGCTGCTGTGGCTGTTCGCCGGAGCATGATGCCCAGGTAGCGAAGGGCTGTCCAACGGCCGCACCCACTCCATGGCGCCGACGGAGGCGTGCTGAACGCCCCCATGACCCTCACCAGCGCCGGCGATCCCGGGCTCGCCGCCTTCGGCTCCAGCCTGACGGCCATCACCCTGGCTGAGCTGGGGGACAAGACCTTCTTCATGGCCCTGATCCTGGCGGCGCGCCATCGCCCCCGCTGGGTCTTCATCGGGGCCTTCGCGGCGCTCAGCCTGGTCACCCTGTTGTCCCTGGGCATGGGCTACGGCCTCAGGGAGTGGCTGCCCCAGTCCGTTGTGCCCTGGCTGGCGGCGGCCCTGTTCCTCGGGTTCGGCGTCAAGCTCCTGGTGGATGCCGCCGGCCTGCCCGCCGATGCCGCCAAGGAGGAGGCCCAGGAGGCCGAGGCGGCGATCGACGCCGCCGAGAGCGATGGCAGCATCCGCGGTCCGGGGGGCGTGATCTGGGAGGCCTTCGTGCTGGTGTTCCTGGCCGAACTGGGGGATCGCACCCAGTTCGCCACCATCTTTCTGGCGGCGGCGCCGGCCTTCAGCTTCGCCGGCCTGCTGGCCGGCACGCTGCTGGGCCATGCCCTGGTGACCTGGCTGGCGGTGGGTGCGGGCCAGTGGATCGGCGGCAGGATCAGCGAGCGGGTGCTGTACCGCCTCAGCGGTGGCCTGTTCCTGGCCTTCGGCGCCCTGTCGCTCTGGCAGGCGATCGGCTAGAGCCCCTCAGCGGCTGGAGGGCTGCTGCAGATCCCAGCGGAACAGCCCCCGCAAGGTGGGCTGCTGGAACGGGCCTTCCTCCATGGTCGGGGTGAAATCCACCCTCTCGTTGACAGGAACCGTCAGGGGGCGCGCCGGGGGGCCAACGGCCGGTAGTGTTTTGCTCCCAGCCGATGGCGCTGGGCCGCTGGGATCCACATAACGGGTGCGAATGCCGGGACGGCCCAGAATCTCAGCGCCAGAGCGGGTCGCAGGCTGGGGCGGGATCGGTGGCGGCGGCGGCAGGCCCTGGGCCAGATCTCCGGCGAGGGTGACCAGCCCCCCCACCAGCCAGGCATGGCACGACATGACATCGCCTCCCGCTTGCTGTGATCGGGTGATGGTAAGGGAGGTGGATCCGTTTCCCTTCCAGGCAAGCCGGCTAACGGATTTGAACCGATGGCCTTCGCTTTACAAAAGCGCTGCTCTACCACTGAGCTAAGCCGGCATGGGCGGTTGGCCCGTGACAGCCTATCCCTGGGCCAGGGCCCAGAGCAGGAGCTGGCTGCGGCTGCGGCAGCCGGTCTTGGCCAGCAGGTGGGAGACGTGGCACTCCACCGTGCGTGGGCTCAGCACCAGCTGGGCGGCGATGTGGCGGTTGCTGTCACCCCGGCGCAGCAGGTCGAGCACCCGTTGTTCGGCCGGAGTGATGCCCACGGGGAAGATTTCAGGCAAGGCGTGGTGTCGCTTCACTGCCTGCAGGGTTCCCGCAGGCCGTCGCCGTGCTGTGCCATCTCAGTCCGGATCGGCGGGGGAGGGGTCTTCCGCCGGTTCGCAGGCCAGGGGCAGGGCCAGCTCCTGCTGGGCTTCGGGGTCAGGGGCCTGGGCCATGCCCACGGCGGCGGCCGCCGCCACCAGGGCTGGCAGGGGCCGGGCCCGTTTGATCGGCAGGTTGGCCACCAGGGCGGTGACGCGGTCCTCGGTCTCCAGGCTCACGTCGCCTTCCTCGATGTCGATCTCCACGTAGCGCTGCACCACCTCGAGAATTTCGCGCCGCATCTGCTCGAGCAGTTCGGGATTGAGATCACTGCGGTCGTGGGCCAGCACCAACTGCAGCCGCTCCTTGGCCATGGTGCCGCTGGGTTTCTGGCGCCCCAGCAACCGTTGGATGAAATCGAACAGCGTCATGGTGCTCAGAAGAGACCGGTGGTCTTGCGGATCTTGTTCATCAGCCGGGCGCGCAGGCCCCTGCGGGCTTTGGAGGGGTCCTCCACGGGGATGTCCTCACCCCGCAGGCGCCGGGCGATGTTCTGGTAGGCCTTCGCGGCGGGGGATCCGTTGCCGTTGAGGGTGAGCGGTTCCCCCCGGTTGGTCGACACGATCACCTGCTCGTCCTCCACCACCAGGCCTACAAGGGGAAGCGCCAGGATGTCGGTGACGTCGTTGACGCCCAGCATTTCCTGGCTGGCCATCATCCGGGGGCGCACCCGGTTGAGCACCAGCTGCACCGGCGCCACCCCGCGGGTGTTGAGCAGGCCGATCACCCGGTCGGCATCACGCACGGCGGACACTTCCGGGGTGGTGATCACGATCGCCTCGCGGGCGGCGGCCGCGGCGTTCTTGAAGCCGTCCTCGATCCCGGCCGGGCAGTCGATCAGAACGAAGTCAGCCCGCTCGGCCACCATGGCGACGATGCGCTGCATGTCTTCGGGGGTGAGCCACTCGAGCATGCGGGGATTGCCGGCGGGCAGCAGGGCCAGGTTGGGCTCCAGCTTGTGTTTCACCAGGGCCTGCTCCAGTCGGCAGGTTTCGGCCAGCACCTCCTGGGCGGTGTAGACGATCCGGTTCTCCAGTCCGAGCAGCAGATCGAGATTGCGTAAGCCGAAATCGGCATCGAGGACGACGGTGCGCTCCCCCAGCCGGGCCAGGGCGATCCCCAGGTTGGCGGTGAGGGTCGTCTTGCCGACGCCCCCTTTGCCGGAGCAGATGAGGATGATGCGAGCGGGGGCTGACGTCACGGCGTCCACGGGCGTCGCGGCAGGTTAGTCCCATTGGGCCAAGCGACTGGGCCGTGGCCCTGAACTGCCGCTAGAAAGGTCTATCCCTCCCTGCGCCTCGATGACCTCCGCCCCCCACCGGCCCCAGCGGCTGCTGGTGATGCCCGATGATGGTGTGGATGCCGTGGTCGCCCTGATCGAGGAGGCCTCCGAGCAGCTGCTGCTCAAGCAGTTCAAGCTGCAATCGGAGGCGGTGGAGCAGGCCCTGCAGCGTGCCCGGGAGCGGGGCGTGCAGGTGCGGGTGATGCTCAATCCCCACACCTCCGGCGGCGACCGTTGGAACGATGAGGCCTTCGCCCGCCTCCAGTCCTGGGGCATCGAGACCGCGTGGACCAGTGAGGCGTTCCCCGTCACCCACGAGAAGTCGATGGTGGTCGACCGGCACACCGCCCTGGTGGCCACCTTCAACCTGTCCGACAAATACTTCACCGAAACCCGCGACTACGGGGTGCTCACCTACAACCCGGCCGTGGTGGCGCAGGTGATCGCCGGCTTCGAGGCCGACTGGCAGCGCACCTTCTTCCAGCCTGATCTCGGCGTGGGACTGGTGTGGAGCAGCGCCCACAGCCGCGGACAGATGGCCCGCATCGTCGATGCCGCCACCCGCACCCTCTGGATCCAGCACCCCAAGTTCGTCGACGCGGTGATCCTGGAGCGGATCATCAGTGCCCGGGAGCGGGGCGTGAAGGTGCGGGTGCTGTGCGGCGGCAAGCACGGCATCAGCGACTGGGACATCTACGACACCTTTTCTTCGTTGCGGGTGATGGAGCGCTTCGGCGTCAAGGTGCGGCGTCAGCAGCACCCCAAGCTGCACGCCAAGCTGATCCTGGTGGACGGGGCCTTCGCCCAGACGGGCTCGATGAACATCGATCGCAGCGCCTTTGATCTGCGTCGGGAACTGGGCATCGAGAGTGATGCTCCCGAAGTGGTGGCGCGGCTGAAGGAGATGTTTGAGATCGACTGGGAGGCGGCCTCGAAGTACCACGCCCCCGATCCCCTCGATCCCAGCTGCCACGAGGAGGGGGAACTGCCGCCGGATCCCCATTTCGTGCATGACTGAATCCCTCGCCCCCGGCACAGCAACACCCTCCCCGCCCGGTCTGCGGCAGCTGTTCACCGGCATGCTCATGGTGGCCCTCTCCGCTTTCGGCGGTGGCCTCTCGGCCTGGAGCCAGCGGATCATCGTCGAACAGCGCCACTGGATGAGCAACGAGGAGTTCCTCACCGGACTCACCGTGGCCCGGCTCTTTCCTGGCCCCAACCAGATCAACATGGCCGTCTACGTCGGCACGTTCTTCCGCGGCCTGCCGGGGGCCCTGGCGGCCCTGGCGGGCATGCTGCTGGTGCCGTTCACCCTGCTGATGGGGGTCGGCCTGCTGTATTTCCAGTTCCATACGCTGCCGGCGCTGGACCGGGTGCTGGCGGGCGTGGTGGCGGCGGCGGCGGGGATGGCTCTCTCGATGGGGTTCAAAATCCTCGACCAATACTGGAAGGATCCGATGGCTCTGCTGCTGGCGGCTGTCACCTTCGTCCTGATGACCTTCTTCCACGTACGCCTGGTGCCGCTGGTGCTCGTGGCCGGTCCCCTGGCGATGGCCTGGTACTGGCCCCGGCCGTCCCATCCCCCTGTCCCCCAGGGGGAGCGTCGCTGATGCCGGCCGTTCTGATCGCGGTCGCTTCCGCTGCCACGAGCTGCACCCCGATGCGGCTCAACGACCTCGGCCACCTGCTGCAGGTGATGGGCACCTTTCTGGGTCTGTCCCTGTTTTCCCTGGGGGGCGGCAACACCCTGCTGACGGAATACCACCACCTCAGCGTCGAGCAGTACTGCTGGCTGCGGCCCTCCCAGTTCGCCGACATCTACGCCCTGGCGGAAGCGGCTCCAGGCCCGAGTTCGATGATCGTGGGGCTGCTCGGCATGGGGGCCGGCTGGCCCGAGGGCCCCGGCTGGGCCCTGCTGACGGCCTACGGCGCTGAGATCGCCATCCTGCTTCCGTCCACCTTGCTGATGGTGGTGGCCTGCCTCAGTTGGAACCGGCTGCGGGACTCCCCCTGGCGTGTGGCCTTCGAGCGGGGCCTCGGCCCCATCACCCTCGGCATCTTGTTCGCCGTGGGGGTGAAGATCCTCAAGACCGCCGACACCAACGCCGCCGGCGTTGTCGTGTCCCTGCTGGTGTGCGCGCTGATGCTGCGCACCCGGATTTCGCCGTTGTGGTTCATGGCCGTGGCCGGCGGACTGGGGGCCTTCGGCCTGATCAACCGCTGAAGTCCGGCGCCGCCGGATCGATGCGGATCTCCCCTTCCACCAGCAGGGCCTGCTCGGCCAGTCCTGGTGGCGGCAGACCCTCCGGCCCACGGGCCACTACATCGGCGATGCGCAGCTGCAGGGGGCGCAGTTGCAGGGCAACGATGCGGGCGTCCCGGTTGCCGGCCACGCCCGCGTGGGCAATGCCCCGCAGCCGTCCCCACACCAGAACGTTGCCGGCGGCACTGATGCGGGCGCCGGGGTTCACATCCCCGAGCAGCAGGACCGAACCCTCCGCCTGCAGATGGTCGCCGGAGCGCAGGGTGCCGCGATGCACCAGCAGATCGGGAACCGGGGCTGCTGTGGCCGTGGCTGCCATGGCCATGGCAGCTGCGCCCGCATCGATGTCGAGCCCGAGGGCCGCGGCGGCCACCAGGGTGTCCGGATGGCCACTGGCAACGCGCACCAGGTCCAGCTGCAGGGGGGCTAGCAGCTCCTGCAGCTGCCGCAGCTCCGGCAGCCGCAGGGGCCAGCTCCCTGCCTCCAGCACCACGGTGCCCGCCCGGGGCCGGCGGCTGCCGAGGGCGTAGCGCACTTCCTCCAGGGCACTGGCGTAGCCCTGCTGCGCCGGCAGTCGCAGCAGGTGCGGCTGCCGGTCGTCGATGGCCTGAATCAGTGCGGCGGCCAAGGCGGTGCCCAGGACTGCAGCGAACCTAGAGGCCCTGGCGGGGTCTGTCCTCCTGCCGCCGTAGCGCCAGGGCGGCCCGCAGGGCGTCGCTGACCCGGGCCGGGTGGATCAGCCAGGCCATGTCGACCGTCTGGCAGAGGCTGGCCACCAGGGGCGAGCGCTGCTCGAGGGCCTGCAGCCGCAGGCCATCCCAGAGCCGCAGGCCACCGGCGTAGGGGTGATACCCCCGGCTCTGGCGCTGCTGCAGGGCGCAGCAACCTTCCGCCACCAGGCCGGCCCGTTCGCACAGCTGCCGTGCCAGCGCCAGAAGCTCGATCCGGCCGGCCGGGGAGAGATCGCTCACGTCGGTGGCCTTGGGCAGGCGCCGCTCCAGCAGCCGCCCGCAGGGATCGGCCAGTTCCTGGGGGCCCTCCTCCCGCCAGCGCACCAGGTGGTAGCCGGTGCGGATGTCGTCGTTGGCCAGATAATTGTCCAGATCAAGCCGGTCGCGATCCCAGAGCCAGCGGGCCATGGTGGGATCGGCCCACACCACGGCGGGGCCAAGCCGGCGGGCCACGGCGATCACCTGGTTCAGCAGCCAGTTGCAGACGATGTTGAGCCGGTGGTTGTAGACGCTCCTGTACATCAGGTGGCGCACCACCAGGTAGTGCTCCACCGCCATCAGGCCGCGGGGATGCAGGGCCAGATCGCCGTCGGGCGCCAGGGTGAGGCTGGCGAGGATTCGCTCCAGGTCGAGCTGGCCGTAGCGGGTGCCGGTGCTGTAGCTGTCGCGCAGCAGGTAGTCGAGCCGGTCGCAGTCGAGCTGGCTGCTGACCAGCGCCTTGATCGCGCGACAGGGGTGGTGGCCGTGCTCCAGCAGGTCGGCCACCACGGCGGCCCGCCCGGGGGCCTCCGCGTCGAGCCGGTCGCGCAGGGCGGGATGGTTGCGGATCAGCCGGCCCGACCAGACCTCATGCTGCACCCCGAACATCTCCTCGCCCGAGTGGCTGAGGGGTCCGTGGCCCACGTCGTGCAGCAAGGCGGCGGCATACAAGACCCCCCGGTGCTCGGCCAGGGAGGGATCGAGCCGCTCCAGCTGCTGCAGGGCCAGCCGCGCTATCGCGAGTACGCCGAGGGAATGGGTGAAGCGGCTGGATTCCGCCCCATGGAAGGTGAGGAAGGCTGGCCCCAGCTGCCGGACGCGGCGCAGCCGCTGGAAGGGTGCCGTGTCGATCAGGTCGATGGCCAGGGCTTCGGCGGGATCCTGGCGATCGAGGCGGATCGCCCCGTGCAGCGGATCGTGGTAGGTGCGCTGGCTCATGGCACGAGGGCTGGGGCCGCCAGTTCAGCCACCAGCAGGGTGGCGGCCGCCTGCCGCCAGGTGTCCCCGTCCCCGTCAGGCTCCAGGGGCTCAGGCTGGGACAGCAGCACGTCCGGCTCGATGCCCTGGTTCTGGATGTCGCGGCCGTTGGGGGTGAGGTAGCGGGCCACGGTCACGGCCAGACCACTGCCGTCGCTCAGGTTGATCAGGGTCTGGATCAGACCCTTGCCGAAGGTGCGGCTGCCGGCCAGACGGGAGCGGCCGCCGTCCTGGAGGGCACCGGCCAGGATCTCGCTGGCGCTGGCGGTGCCGGCGTTGACCAGGGTGAGCATGGGGCCGCCATAGAGACGGCCGGGTGTCGCCAGCTGCCGGGCGGCGAGACCGCCCCGATCCTGGGTTTCGACGATCGGCTCCCCGTCGAGCAGCCCATTGGCCACCGCCAGTCCGGCGGCCACCAATCCACCCGAGTTGTTGCGCAGGTCCAGGATCAGCCCTTCGATCGGCCCGCTGCCACCAGTGGCGGTCAGCTCGGCCAGGGCGGCGCGCACCTGCTGGGGCACCGGTTCGCTGAACTGGGTGATCCGCAGGTAGCCCAGGGAGTGCCCTTCGCTCTGCAGGCGATGGCTGCGCACCGGTTGCAGATCCACTTCGCGGCGGTCGAGCAACACCTCCGAGGCCTGGCCCGCCGGGGTGCGCACGGCCAGGAGCACGTCGCTGCCGGCGGGACCGCGCAGGCGGGCGGCGGTGCCCTCCAGTCCCAGCTCCTCCGCCGCAATGCCGTCCACCTTGAGGATCTCGGTGCCGGAGACGATCCCCGCGTCGGCGGCGGGGGAGGCATCCAGGGGGGCGATCACGACGATCTGTTGATCCCCCGCCCGCAGTCCCAGCTGCAGTCCCACGCCGGTCACGCGGCCCTGGGTGTTGGAGCGAAGGGTGGCGTACTCCTCGGGGCGCAGCATCCGGGTGTAGGGGTCGCCGATCGGCGCCAGCATGGCCTCGATGGCGTCGTAGGCCTCTACTGAGCTGGCAATTGACTTCTCCAGGGCCTTCTGGCGCAGGCGCCGCCATTGCACCGCCTCCAGCTGGGCGGGATCGACATAGCTCTGGTTCACCAGCCGCCAGGCTTCCACCACCAGCTGCTGGGCATCGCTGAGTGCCAGCGCCGGGGCAGGCAGGCACAACCGCAGGCAGAGGCCCGTCACCAGGAGGAGCCGCAAGAGCCGGACCCCGCCTGGCAGCCCTGTTGCAAAGCATTGAGCCGGGATGGACCGGCGGCCTTGGTCTCTCACGGGGGGGTCAGAACGATCGGTAGACTCTCGCAACCCAAGCCCCACGCTGCATGGCGAACTCGTCTCCTGGCGCCAAGTCGTCCCCGATTTATGACTGGTTTGAGGAGCGCCTCGAAATCCAGGCGATTGCCGACGATATTTCGTCCAAATACGTCCCACCCCACGTCAACATTTTTTATTGCCTGGGTGGCATCACGCTGGTGTGCTTTCTGATTCAGTTCGCCACCGGCTTCGCGATGACCTTTTACTACAAGCCCACGGTGGTGGAGGCCTACAGCTCAGTCCAGTATCTGATGACCGACGTCAGCTTCGGCTGGCTGATCCGTTCGGTGCACCGCTGGAGCGCCAGCATGATGGTGCTGATGCTGATTCTGCACGTCTTCCGCGTGTATCTCACCGGTGGCTTCAAGCGGCCCCGGGAGCTCACCTGGGTCACCGGCGTCACCATGGCCGTGATCACGGTGTCCTTTGGTGTCACCGGTTACTCCCTCCCCTGGGATCAGGTTGGTTACTGGGCCGTGAAGATCGTCAGCGGCGTTCCTGCCGCCGTCCCCGTTGTTGGCGATTTCATGGTCGAGCTGCTCCGCGGCGGTGAAAGCGTCGGCCAGTCCACTCTGACTCGCTTCTACAGCCTCCACACCTTCGTCCTGCCCTGGCTGCTGGCGGTGTTCATGCTGATCCACTTCCTCATGATCCGTAAGCAGGGCATCTCCGGCCCGCTCTGAACCCCTCTCTTCCTCTTAGCCTTCCCCCACTGGTCACCAGCGCTCCGAGCTCCCCACCATGCACATCCTCAAGAAGCCTGACCTCACCGATCCCAAGCTGCGGGCCAAGCTGGCCAAGGGCATGGGCCACAACTATTACGGCGAGCCGGCGTGGCCCAATGACCTCCTCTACATCTTCCCGGTGGTCATTCTTGGAACCCTCGCCTGCCTAGTAGGTCTGGCCGTTCTCGACCCCGCCATGCTGGGCGATCGAGCCGATCCCTTCGCCACTCCGCTTGAGATCCTTCCCGAGTGGTACCTCTATCCGGTGTTCCAGATCCTCAGGGTGGTTCCGAACAAGCTGCTGGGCATCGCCCTTCAGACGATGATCCCCCTGGGCCTGATGCTCATCCCCTTCATCGAGAGCTTCAACAAGTTCCAGAACCCCTTCCGCCGTCCCGTGGCCATGGGGGCCTTCCTGTTCGGCACCGTGTTCACCATCTACCTGGGCATCGGCGCCTGCCTGCCGATCGACAAGTCCCTCACCCTGGGTCTGTTCTGAAGCCATGGCGGGATTCTGCCCCGAATCCGCTGTCCCTTCAGCCGCGAGCAATCGCGGCTTTTTTGTGTTCAAGCCTCCCTTGGGGTCCAGAGGCCCATAGCCGCTCCCGATCGCCCCTGGCTGCCTCCATGTCCCATGGCTCCCAAGCAAGCCACACCAGCCGCAGGAAGAACGGTGGCAGGGGCAGCCGGGACGGGGGCAAGCGGGAGTCCCAGCTTGTGCAGCCCCTCCTAGGAGCCACTGAGGTGCCCAGGCATCTGGCGCGCTGGTGCTCCCAATAGCGTCAGGCCCTGCTCTGGTCTGCCGGGAGTTGAAGCCAGGCAAGATTCTCGCCCCTTGGCAGGGAGCTCCCCAACCAGGTGATATGATTTTGGACTGCACCCCAGAGAGCGAGAGCTCAAACGGGACGCGGACTTACTGAGACTGAGAGGCGTGAGCCGACAGTGCTGTAAGTTTTCTGAGTCGCCGGGAGGCGA
>Ga0247832_1000426_pt1 | contig 84693 bp, 82 predicted proteins | sample LaCruzMarch2015__10_FD_192407 | JGI IMG/M metagenome (GOLD analysis project Ga0247832, IMG submission 192407) | Freshwater microbial communities from meromictic Lake La Cruz, Castile-La Mancha, Spain - LaCruzMarch2015_4m | ecosystem: Environmental > Aquatic > Freshwater > Lake | place: Spain... | reverse complement strand
GGTGGCCAGGCCCAGCGCCAGGAACAAGGCCAGGTGCGCGACACCGGCCACCAGCCAAGCGCGGCCCATGCCCGGCGCTGCCGGGGGGGCGAACTGCAGATGGGGGGCGGGCTTGGCGCTCAAGGGGGTGACTTTCAGGGGGCCAATTGCACCGACAGACCCACACGGGCAATGCCCGCACGCTGCAGGCTGTCCATGACCTTGACCACGGTTTCGTATTTCACGCTGCGGTCGGCGCTGATGACCACGGCGGTGTTGGTGCCGTCGCCGACCAGGCGTTTGACGCTGGCGGCGACGCCGCCCAAAGTGGTGCTGTCGGTCTTGCCGTTGCTCACCAGTTCCAGCCGTTCGTCTTTTCTGATCACCACCTGCACCACTTGGTCAGGTTGTTTGGCGGCTTTGCCCACACTGGGCAAGTCCACCACGCTGGGCGTGATCATCGGCGCGGTCACCATGAAGATGATCAGCAGCACCAGCATCACATCGATGAAGGGCACCATGTTGATCTCAGAGATGGTGCGGCGACCGCGGCTTCGGGAAGAGGGGGATGGCATGGCGCAATCCGATCAATGGCCAGAGGCCGAGCTGCTGCTGCCCGATGAGCCCAGGCTGCGCTGCAGGATGTTGGAGAACTCTTCGATGAAGGTTTCGAGCTTGATGGCGATGCGGTCGACGTCGTGAGAGAACCGGTTGTAAGCCAGCACGGCGGGAATGGCGGCAAACAAGCCGATGGCGGTGGCCACCAAGGCTTCAGCAATGCCGGGGGCCACAACGGCCAGAGTGACCTGCTGCAAACTAGCCAAGCCGGTGAAGGCGTGCATGATGCCCCACACCGTGCCAAACAAACCCACGTAAGGCGAGATGGAGCCGACCGAGGCCAGGAAGGCCAGTTGCGATTCGGCCATGTCCATCTCGCGCTGGAAGCTGGCCCGCATGGCGCGGCGCGCGCCGTCGAGCAAGGTGCCTGCATCGGTGATGCGGCGCTCGCGCAGTTTTTGGTATTCGCGCATGCCGCTGGCAAAAATGCGCTCCATAGGGCCAGACATTTTGGCGTTCTGGCTGGCCGAGTTGAACAACTCGTTCAGGCTGGTGCCGGACCAAAAGACGCGCTCAAACTCGTCGTTCAGGCTTTTGATGCGTGACAGGGCGGTCATCTTGCGCACGATGGCGGCCCAACTGGCCACCGAGATGCTGAGCAAAATCAGCACCACCAACTGGACCACAAAGCTGGCGTGCAGCAGCAGCGAGACGATGGACATGTCTTGGTTCATTTCAGGGCTTCCAGAACAGGGGCCGGGATGCGGCCGGGTTTCAATGTGATGCTGTCGACCCAGCCCAGGCGGATGGTGCCTTCGGCCAGGAGTCGGTCGATTGTTGGCGTTTGGCCGGACGTGCGCAAGTAGGCGCGCTGGGCAATGGTCAGGCTGGCTTTGCCGCCGTTTTGCAGCTCGGCGGTGACGATCAAGGTGTCGTCCAAGCGGGCGGGTGAATGGTATTTGACGGTGGTGTCGCTCACAACAAACATGCCGCCCGAGGTGTCGCGCAGCACCTGCTGGCCAAAGCCTAAGGCGCGCAGCCATTCGGTGCGGGCACGTTCGAAAAACTTCAGATAGTTGGCATAAAACACAATGCCACCCGCGTCGGTGTCTTCCCAATAGATGCGGACAGGGTGCTCAAAAGGCGTGAAATGGGTGGTCATGGCTGCAACCAGGCTTTCAGGCGGGCGATGGCGGTGTGCAATTCGGCCATCGAGTTGGCGGTGGAAAAGCGCACAAAGCGGGCGGTCTGGTCGGTGCCAAAGTCGCGCCCCGGCGTGATGGCCACATGGGCGTGTTCCAACGCGGCAAAAGCAAATTCCCAGCTGTCTTTGAGGCCCAGCTTTTGGCAGGCGGCGGCGCAGTCGGCCCAGGCGTAAAACGCGCCATCGGGGGCCACGGGCACCGTCAGGCCCAAGTTGTTCAGTGCCGGGATGAAGTCATCGCGGCGGGCTTTGAATTCGGCGCGGCGGCGCTCGTATTCGGCCAGACTCTCGGGTTCAAAGCAGGCCAGCGCCGCCTGTTGTGCCACAGTGCTGGCACAGATGAACAGGTTTTGCGCCAGGCGCTCTAGCACGGGCGTGAGCTGCTCAGGCACCACCAGCCAGCCCAGGCGCCAGCCGGTCATGTTGAAGTATTTGCTGAAGCTGTTGATGCTGATGATGTCGTCGCCCAGGGCCAAGGCGCTTTGACCAAAGGCGTCGTCGTGGCTCAAGCCCAGGTAAATCTCGTCGATCAGGGTGATGCCGCCGTGGCTGCGCACAACGTCGACAATGCGGGCCAGCTCGGCCGGGTCAATCGAGGTGCCCGTGGGGTTGGAGGGCGATGCCAGCAGGACGCCCCGGGTGTGGGGCCCCCAGGCCGCAGCCACTTTGGCGGCGCTGAGCTGAAAGCGTTCTTCAGCGGTGGTGGGCAGCAACACGGCTGTGCCTTCGGCTGCGCTCACAAAGTGCCGGTTGCAGGGGTAGCTGGGGTCGGGCATCAGGAGCTCATCGCCCCGGTCGATCAGCGCCAGACACGCCAGTTGCAGCGCCGCAGATGCGCCGGCCGTGACCACGATGCGGCTGGCGGGCACCTGCACGCCAAAGCGCTGCGCGTACCAGCCGCTGATGGCTTGGCGCAAGGCGTCCAGGCCCAACGCCGGTGTGTACTGAGTCTGGCCCGATTCGATCACCGCCAAAGCGGCCTGTTGCACCAGGGGTGGGGCGGTGAAGTCGGGTTCGCCAATGTTCAGGAACACCACGGGCCGGTCGGTGTGCGCGACGTCGCGGGCTTTTTGCGCGGCGGCTTTGGCCACTTCCATGACCCAAAAAGGTTCGATTCGCTCGGCTCGCTCAGAGATGCGCATGGTGTCTGGGGTATGGGGGGTTATTTGGCGCGGCCAGATTGGCGGTCGGCTTGTACTTCGGCGCTGCGCAATTCGGGAGCCAAGCCGCCCAGCACGGCGTTCACGTACTTGTGGCCGTCGGTGCCGCCAAAGTCCTTGGCCAGCTCGATGCATTCGTTGAGCACCACGCGCCAGGGCACAGCGAGGCAGTGCTGCATTTCATAAACGCCGATCCACATGATGGCGTGTTCGATGGGCGAGATTTCGGCAAATTTGCGATCGAGTTTCGGCGCAATCAGGGCGTCCAAGGCAGCGGCTTGCTCAATGCAGCCGTAGAGCAGGGCGTCGTAATGGGCCGAGTCGGCTTTGTGAAAACCCGACAGGTCGCGGGTGAAGACATCGATGTCTGAGGCTTCGTTGCGGCCCACGATGAACTGGTAAAGCGCTTGCAATGCAAATTCACGCGAGCGGCTGCGGGCAGGTTTGGCCGAGGATTTGCGCGTACCGGCTGCGGCAGGTGGCGTGTCTTCGTTGGCGGTTTCGGGCGTACTGGTCGAATCGGTCATCGGGCTGGGTCTTCTTCGTCGGTGTCGTCAGCCAACTCGGCCATGTCGGCGGCCAGGTCATCCATGATGCAGGCCATTTCAACCGCCACGCGGGCTGCGTCTCGGCCTTTTTCGGTTTGTCGGGCGATGGCTTGCTCGAGGTTTTCGGTGGTCAAGATCGCGTTGGCAATGGGCAGGTTGTAGTCGAGGGACACGCGGCTGACTCCGGCGCCGGACTCGTTTGCCACCAATTCAAAGTGGTAAGTCTCACCACGGATGATGCAACCCAACGCAATCAAGGCGTCGTATTCGGCCCGCTCGGCCATGGCTTGCAAAGCGACAGGCACTTCCAAGGCTCCGGGCACCATGACGTGGTCAATGCTGCTCACGCCCAGCGCTTCGAGCTCTGCAATGCACGCCTTGGCCAAGGCATTGGTGATGTCTTCATTGAAACGGGCTTGCACGATGCCGACGTGCAGAAACTGGCCGTCAAGTTCTTCGGCTTGGCCTTTGTTGGCGTCTTGCATGTTCATTCCTTGGGGATGTAAGCGGTGATTTCGAGGCCGTAGCCGGTCATGCTGGGCATGCGGCGCGGGTTGCCCATGAGTTTCATTTTGTGTACACCGCACTCGCGCAGGATTTGCGCGCCCACGCCGTAGGTGCGCAAGTCCATCTTGCCGCGCTCAGGGGCTTGGGCCGAGCGGGCACGGCCTTCAAACTGGGCCAGCAGTTGGTCTGGTGATTCGCCGCAGTTGAGCAGCACGGCCACACCGCAGCCTTGGGCGTTGATGTATTTCAAGCTGGCGTCCAGACTCCAGGAATGCATGGCCCGGTTGACTTCCAGGGCGTCGAGCACCGAGAGTGGCTCGTGCACGCGCACGGCCACTTCCGATTCGGGCAACCACTGGCCTTTGACCAAGGCGAGGTGCACGGTTTGGCTGGGTTGGTCGCGGAAGGCGTGGGCGGTGAATTCGCCGTGCGCGGTTTGCAGGGTGCGGCTGCCAATGCGCTCGACCAGCGACTCGTTGCGGCTGCGGTATTGAATCAGGTCGGCGATGGTGCCAATCTTCAAGCCATGTTCGGCTGCGAAAATTTGCAAATCGGGCAGGCGGGCCATGGTGCCGTCGTCCTTCATGATCTCGCAGATCACGGACGATGCGCTGCACCCGGCCATGGCGGCCAGGTCGCAACCGGCTTCGGTGTGGCCTGCCCGCATGAGCACGCCGCCGTCAACGGCTTGCAGCGGGAAGATGTGACCGGGTTGCACCAGGTCGGTGGGTTGGGTGCTGCGCGCCACGGCCACTTGGACGGTCTTGGCTCTGTCCGCCGCGGAGATGCCGGTGGTCACGCCCTCGGCAGCTTCGATGGACACGGTGAAGGCCGTGCTGTAGACGGTGCCGTTGCGCGCTGCCATGGGCGGGAGCTTCAGGAATTCGCAGCGCTCGCGGGTGAGCGTCAAGCAAATCAGGCCCCGGCCAAAACGGGCCATGAAGTTGATGGCCTCAGGCGTGACGTGGTCGGACGCCAAGACCAGATCGCCTTCGTTTTCACGGTCTTCTTCGTCGACGAGGATCACGATGCGACCGGCTTTCATCTCGGCCACGATCTCTTGGACGGGCGAGATCGCCACGGGGGTCAGTTGCTCGGGGGCGTTCATGGGGTGTCTTTCTGGGTCAGGCCTGCGCTGAGCATGCGCTCCACGTAGCGGGCCACGGTGTCGATTTCGAGGTTGACCGAGCTGCCGGCTTTGAGGCTGCCGAGGGCGGTGTTGTCGACGGTGTGTGGGATCAGGTTGATGCTGATGTCGCAGCCATGCGGCAAATCTGCCACCTTGTTGACCGTGAGGCTCACACCGTTGACGGTAATCGACCCTTTGTAGGCGAGGTATTTGGCCAGGGTGTGCGGTGCCAGGATGCGCAATTCCCAGCTTTCGCCGATTTGCTCGAAGTGGCTGATGTGACCCACGCCGTCCACATGGCCTGACACGATGTGCCCGCCCAATCGGTCATTGGCCCGCAGTGCTTTTTCCAGGTTGACGGCGCCTTGCTGGTCCAAGCCGCTGGTTTTGTCGAGCGATTCGGCCGAGATGTCGATGGTGAACTGACGGCTCTCGGGGCTGAAGGTGGTGACGGTCATGCAAGCGCCATTGAGGGCGATGCTGTCGCCCAGGCCAACATCGTCAAGGTACCCGGCGGGGGCCTCGATGGTGAGGCGCTTGCCGTGGTGTAAAGAGCGACCCAGGTCGTGGATGGCGACGATTCGCCCCACGCCGGTGATGATTCCGGTAAACATAGCTGGCTATTTTCGCAGGTAAAAAGAGTGAATCGGCTGGCGACGCAACAAAAATGCACGCCGTCCAGTGTGTCTGGCGCTGACTGGACTTCGTAAAAGCTCAGGGTTAACCAAGGCGACAGGCCCCAAAGTGTGTGCCTAGAATGATGCATTGCAGCAGATTTTTCAAATGCTGCCTGTCACCAGGAGTTTTCTTTGCCGGCCAAGTCTCCAGTTCAATCGTCCCAAGCCGCGAAGACCGCCCGGTCTGAGAAGACGGCCAGCAGACCCGAATCGCCAACCTCGTTGGCTCGGACCATTAAAAAATACCCAAACCGCCGCCTGTACGACACGCAGACGTCGAGTTACGTGACCTTGTCCGAGCTGAAAAAACTGGTCATGGCCTCGGTGCCTTTGTGGGTGGTTGACGCCAAAACCGGTGAAGACCTGACGCGTTCCATTTTGTTGCAGATCATTTTGGAGGAGGAGTCTGCGGGTGTGCCCATGTTCAGTGAAGCGGTTTTGTCCAACATCATCCGTTTCTATGGCCATGCCATGCAGGGCCACATGGGGTCCTATCTGGAAAACCATGTCCAGTCCTTCATGGACTGGCAAAGCCAACTGGGCCAATCCAGCCCGACCCTCAGCCCCGAGGTTTGGACCCAGTTCATGGCGTGGCAGACGCCGTTGATGCAAAACATGTTTTCGGGTCTCTCCGATCCCTCCCAAAATGTCATGGCGCAGATGCAAGAGCAGGTGCAAAAACAGATTCAGAAAAATACCGATCAGTTTTTGGGTGCGATGGGTTTGAAGACATGAGAGGGGCAATATGCCGTTTTGTCACAGGCCGGTCGTTTTTGCGGGGACAATGGAGGGATGAGTGAAATGACCGCAACTGCCCCCCTCCCGACCCCCAAAGTGGGTTTTGTCAGCCTGGGCTGCCCCAAGGCGCTGACCGATTCAGAACTGATCCTGACCCAATTGAGCGCCGAGGGTTACCAAACCTCCAAAACCTTTGAAGGCGCTGACCTGGTCATCGTCAACACCTGTGGGTTCATTGACGAAGCCATCAAGGAAAGCCTTGACACCATTGCTGAGGCACTGAGCGAAAACGGCAAGGTCATCGTGACCGGCTGCCTGGGCGCCAAAACCGGCGAGGGCGGCGGCAACATGGTGCTGGAAATGCACCCCAGCGTGCTCGCGGTGACCGGGCCGCACGCCACGCAAGAGGTGATGGACGCGGTGCACACGCATTTGCCCAAGCCTCATGACCCTTTTCTCGATTTGGTGCCGGGTGGCTTTGGCGAGGCGGGCCTCAAGCTCACACCTCGCCACTACGCTTACCTGAAAATCAGCGAAGGCTGCAACCACCGCTGCACGTTTTGCATCATCCCCTCTATGCGTGGCGACCTGGTGTCGCGCCCGATTGGCGATGTGCTGAAAGAAGCCAAAGCCTTGTTTGCCGGCGGAGTGAAAGAGCTGCTGGTCATCAGCCAGGACACTTCGGCCTATGGCGTGGATGTGAAATACCGCACGGGTTTTTGGGACGGCAAGCCGGTCAAAACCCGCATGCTCGAATTGGTGCAGACGTTGGGCGAGATGGCCCGCGAACATGATGCCTGGGTACGTTTGCACTATGTCTACCCTTACCCGAGCGTAGACGACATCATCCCCTTGATGGCGCAGGGCCTGGTGTTGCCCTATCTGGATGTGCCGTTTCAGCACAGCCACCCCGATGTGCTCAAACGCATGAAGCGCCCGGCCAGCGGCGAGAAGAACCTGGAGCGCATTCAGCGCTGGCGCGAGTTGTGCCCCGAGCTGGTGATTCGCAGCACCTTCATCGCCGGCTTCCCGGGGGAGACCGAAGAAGAATTCGAGCACCTGCTGGGTTTTTTGCGTGAAGCGCAAATCGATCGCGCCGGATGCTTTGCCTACAGCCCCGTGAAAGGGGCCACGGCCAATGATTTGCCCGGCATGTTGCCCCAAGCGCTGCGCGAAGAGCGCCGTGCCTGTTTCTTGGCGGTGGCCGAAGAGGTGTCGATTGCCCGCTTGCGCCAGCGTGTGGGTTTCACCATGCAGGTCTTGGTGGACAGTGCGCCGGCAATGGGCCGCCGTGGTGGCGTGGGCCGAAGTTTTGGCGATGCGCCTGAGATCGATGGCGTGGTGCGCTTGTTGCCGCCTGAAAAGCTGAGCAAGACCCTCAAAGTGGGTGAGTTCACCCGGGCCCGAATTGTTCGCGTGGAAGGCCACGATTTGGTGGGGGTTCCCGTTTGATGTGGCTTGGCGGCATGCAGTGCAACCTTTGGGCTGTTGGTGTGCACCGTGCTGTGTGTGGTTTTGCAGCGGGCAACAAAAAAGCCGTTGGAGAAAGATCAACGGCTTGCTCTGTTTATGACTTATCGCAGTGGATAAGATTGGTGCCCAGAAGAGGACTCGAACCTCCACGATGTTACTCGCTAGTACCTGAAACTAGTGCGTCTACCAATTCCGCCATCTGGGCGCCTCAGGAATCAAAGGATTGTATATCAAAAAAGTAGCTCAACCCAGTGCGATGCTGGAAGAAATAGTCGGCAGTGTTCAAGGCCACCGTGATGGTCATGGATTTTTGATCCGTGATGATGGTGAGTCGGATATTTACTTGTCATCCAATGAAATGCGTGCGGTCTTGCACCGCGACCGCGTCAAGGTGTGCATCGTTCGTCAAGACCGCAAAGGCCGCCCGGAAGGGCGCGTGGTCGAGATTGTCGAACGCCCGGAGCAACCCATCATTGGCCGTTTGCTGCAAGAAGGCGGCTTGTGGTTGGTGGCGCCCGAGGACAAGCGCTACGGGCAGGACGTGATGATTCCCAAAGGTGCCACAGGCACGGCCAAGCCGGGCCAGGTGGTGGTGGTCGAGTTGACCGAGCCGCCTGCTTTGTTTGGGCAGCCCGTGGGCCGCGTGAAAGAGGTGTTGGGCGAAATCGACGATCCGGGGATGGAGATTGAAATTGCCGTGCGCAAATACAGCGTACCTCACGAATTTTCTGCCCTGTGCGTTGACCAAGCTAAGGGCTTGCCAGACAAGGTGCTGGCCAAGGACCGTAAGGACCGGGTGGATTTGCGCGATGTGCCTTTGGTCACGATCGACGGTGAAGACGCGCGCGACTTTGACGATGCGGTGTATTGCGAACCTGCCAAAGTCGGCCGCGGCAAGGGCTGGCGTTTGCTGGTGGCGATTGCCGATGTGAGTCACTATGTTCAAACCGGCAGCGCCATCGACATCGATGCGTATGACCGGGCCACCAGCGTGTATTTTCCGCGCCGTGTGATTCCGATGCTGCCTGAGAAATTGTCGAACGGTTTGTGTTCATTGAACCCGGACGTGGACCGCTTGTGCATGGTGTGTGACATGCTGGTCAGCGCCAAGGGCGATGTGCACGCCTACCAGTTTTACCCGGCCGTGATGCACAGCCATGCGCGTTTCACCTACACCGAAGTGGCCGCCATTTTGGGCAACACGCGCGGGCCAGAAGCGGCCAAGCGCAAGGAGCGCGTCACCGACCTGATGAATCTTCAAGACGTTTACAAAGCGCTGCTGGCTTCGCGTGCGGTGCGCGGTGCCGTGGACTTTGAGACCACCGAGACACAAATCGTGTGCGACGAGAGCGGCCGCATTGAGAAAATTGTGCCGCGTGTGCGCAACGAAGCGCACCGATTGATCGAAGAGGCCATGCTGGCGGCCAACGTGTGCAGCGCCGACTTCATTCAACAGGGCAAACACCCCGGTTTGTTCCGGGTGCACGAAGGCCCCACAGCCGAGAAAAAAGACATCCTTCGCAATTATCTCAAGGCCTTGGGCTTGGGGATGAGCATCAGCGACGACCCGCACACCAGCGAGTTCCAGAAGATCGCGCAAGTGACCAAGGACCGCCCGGATGCGCAGCAGATCCACACCATGCTGCTGCGCTCCATGCAGCAGGCCATTTATACGCCCGTGAACAGTGGGCACTTTGGCCTGGCCTACGAGGCTTACACCCACTTCACCAGCCCGATTCGGCGTTACCCCGATTTGCTGGTGCACCGGGTCATCAAAGCGATTTTGCTGGACCGAAAATACACGCTGCCCAGCCTGCCCGTGCCTGGCGAGGCGCATGCCAAGCTGAGCAAACGGCTGGAGAAAAGCCGCTCGGCCAAGGGCGATGCGCCCGAATCGTCTGCGCCAAGGGTGCGCATGTCGGCCGCCGACCAACGCGCTTGGGAGGCTGCTGGCCTGCACTGCAGCGCCAACGAACGCCGCGCCGATGAAGCCAGCCGCGACGTCGAAGCCTGGCTCAAATGCAAATACATGCGCGAGCACCTGGGTGAGGAATACAGCGGCGTGGTGTCGGCAGCCACCAGCTTCGGCATCTTCGTGACTTTGGACACTTTGTATGTGGAAGGCCTGGTGCACATCACCGAGCTGGGTGGCGAGTACTACCGCTTTGACGAGTTGCGCCAAGAGTTGCGCGGTGAACGCACCGGCATTCGATATGCCATTGGCAGCCGGGTGCAGGTGCAGGTCAGTCGCGTGGATCTGGATGGCCGGAAAATTGATTTCCGCTTGGTGCACCCGGGTGACGATCTGGTACCGCGCGCCATGCGTGACAAAGGCTTGTCTGCACCTGCAGAAGGTGGGCGTGACAAAAAGCGTGGCGCGCAAGATCGGCGTCTGGCCGATGCGGAGCGCAACCGGTCTCCGATCCAAGCCCTGAAAGCCTCGGTGAAGAAGGCCGCGGCCAAGAAAAAAGGGGCCCGTAACACCAAGCCGCGCCGCTGAGGCGCGGCTTCAATTCAGCGCAAGTGCTGCGCCAAGGCGCTGGCGGTCAGTGGCAAGTCATCCGGCCAGTCGTTGGCCAGCTGACCGTGCTGCGCCACCGCGCAACAGGCAGCCTCGAATGACCCCAAGCCTTGTGCCATGCGGGCGCCGACCAGGCCGGCCAGCACATCGCCTGTGCCGCCAGTGGCCAGCCTGCCATTGCCCGAGGTGTTGATGCGGCTGGTGTGTCCGGGTGCAGCGATCACCGTGCCTGAACCCTTGAGCACAATGGTGCAGTGAAACATGGCGGCCAAATTTTGCGCGGCTTGAAGTCGGTTGCTTTGCACCTGAGCGGTGCTGGTGTTCAAAAGCCTTGCCGCCTCCAGCGGGTGAGGGGTGATGACGGTGGGTTTCAGGTCTGCCCTTTGCCGGAGTAAGTTTTGAAGTGCGGGATCGTCTGCAACGGCGTTCAAGCCATCGGCGTCCAGCACCAACTGTGTACTGCGCTGGAGCACCTCGGGCATGTGCGCACGGATGGCTTCACCGCCGCCGCAACCGCAGACCACATGCAGTTGCTCCAGCGCCAGCCGCTGCCAGTCCCGTTGCATCAGGTCGGGCGGCGCATGCGCTGCGGCTTGACCTGAAAGCAAGCTCAAAATCACCCGACCCGCACCGGCATGCAGTGCGGCGGTGGCGGCCAAAACGGCGGCCCCGGTCATGCCCATCCCCCTGAAAGTCATGGGCTCTCCGCCGATCACCGCCACATCGCCATAGCTGCCTTTGTGACTGGCGTGACTTTTGTTGGGGGGTGCGTAAGCCGCATTCAGCAAGGCTTGGGGCGGCACTTCGCTGCCGTTTGCCCGGTGGCCCAGGTCGTCCAGCCAGATTTGCCCACAGGCGTCGCGTCCATGCCCCATGAACAGACCGGGTTTGGCGGCGATGAAGGTCAGCGTGTGGTCGGCGTGCACCGCCGCCGATTGTGCATCCGGACTGCCCAGCCATTGCCCGTTTTCCAGGTTCAAGCCAGTGGGGCCGTCGAGCGCCAGCACCTGGCCAGGGAACTTCTGGATGGCCTGCACGCAGGCTTGCATTTCGGGGCCGAGTGCCCGGTTGGCCCCCAGGCCCAGCAGTGCGTCGATGCACAAATCCTGGTCATCCATGTTCTTGAGCCAAGCCTCAGGTGCGGCAGATTGGAGGGCGACGCCTGCAGCGCTGGCCCGTTGCCAGGCCATGAGGGCATCGGGCGGCGCATGTGCCGTTGAGCCCATCCAGCTGACGATAACCTGCTTGCCCCATTGGTGCAAGTGCCAGGCGGCTTGCAGGCCGTCACCCCCGTTGTTGCCGGGGCCTGCAGCGACCCAGATGCGCTGGGCATGGGGCGCGATGGCCAAGGCCAGTTGCGCAGAAGCCAGGCCCGCCAGCTGCATCAAGGGGCGAGGGCTGGCGGACTGCAAGCGGTTTTCAAGCTGCCGCAGCGCATCTTGCCCATACACAGGCCACAAGGATGAGCTGCTCAGCTTTTGCATGGTTTCAGTGCTTTTGCAACAAAGGCTCAAGCAGCAAGGACAGTTGCAAGAGGGTGTCGTCGTGCATGGCGGCATGCCAAGCCATCAGGCCCACCGGCAAAGTGCCAGGTGCATGGCAGGGCAGGGAAATGCCGCAACCATCCAAGGTGTTGACCACGCTGGTGTTGCGCAGCAGCAAGCCGTTGAGCCGAAAAAATTCGGTATCGCGTTCGGCCCCGGGGGCCACGTCGTTGATTTTGGGGGCAGTAATCGGCGTGGTGGGGGACAAGACGGCGTCATAGCCGACAAGAGCCGATTCCACCCGGCGAATCCAGTGCTGACGCGCACTGACCAGATCCATGTATTCATGGGCCGTCATGCCGCAGCCGCGCAATATGCGCTGGACCACCCGCGGGTCGTAGCGCTGGCCATCGCTGGCCACCCTGTGGCGATGCCAGGCAAAACTTTCTGCGGGACTGAAGCCGCCGGTGCTCATCATCGGGGCAATCTCGTGGAGTTCGGACAGGTCCAGGGTGTCAATCCGGGCCCCGGCTTGGCGCAGTATTTTCAGGCTGTGCGCAAAGGCCTGGGTGACCGCTGCGTCCATGCCATCTTGCATGACACTGGATACCACAGCCAACCGGTAGCCTGACAAGGCACGTTGGCCTTTCGGCACTTTTCTGCCTGACAAAATTTCGTGGGCCAGGATGGTGTCACGCACCGTGCGTGTCATGGCGCACACGGTATCGAGCGTGGTCGACAAAGGCACAGCGCCTTGCGTGGGTACAAGGCGGGCCGTGTTTTTGAAACCGACAATGCCGTTCAATGCGGCAGGCACCCTGATGGAGCCGCCTGTGTCGGAGCCCAAACCAATGAACGCGGCACCTGTGGCCACGGACACGGCGGCACCCGAGCTGGAGCCACCCGGGGCGTAGGCCTGACTCGGCGCGCCCACAGCTTGGTCGCTCAGGGCATCCCAGGCGGCCGGGGTGCCGTAGTGTGGGTTCACGCCAACCCCTGAAAAGGCAAACTCGACCATGTTGGTGCGGCCAATCAGGCCTGCGCCCGCTGCGCGCAAACGGGCCACCGCTGGGCAATCGCTTGTGGCGGCGGGCTGACTTTCCAGCACGACTGAGCCGGCTTTGGTGACCTGGCCTTGAATGTCAAACAGATCCTTGATCGACACCGCCAGTCCGGCCAACGGGCTTTGAGCAATTTGGGCCATGGAGGCCGTGTTTTTCAGTTGATCGGGGGTCAATTGCATGAAAACATGCACACAAGCTGAGCTTTGTGCCACGTCCAGACAGGCTTCGGCCACGGCTTGGGGGTTGGTCGTGCCACTTTGGATGGCTTGCCGGGTGGCGATCAGGTCAGCTTTCATGGGGGTAGAAGCGCTTTGGAATAATGGGGATGCTATAATCCTAAGGCTTTGCAGAGTGCGTCAGCTGTCTTTTGGGTGTCATGACCCACATGAAGCCAAATGACTGATTTAACGCACGATCAAAGTTCATCCGCGAATCCGTCACAACAAGGTGTTGCGCGCAGTGTTTTTGGCTGCACGCGATGAGTGGACTGGATTTTAGACCCAACCTTTGGAGTATTTTTTATGTCCGTTACCATGCGCGAAATGCTGGAAGCCGGTGTCCACTTTGGTCACCAAACCCGCTTCTGGAACCCCAAGATGGCCCCTTTCATCTTCGGTCACCGCAACAAAATTCACATCATCAACCTGGAAAAATCGCTGCCGATGTTCCAGGATGCGATCAAGTTTGCCAAGCAACTCTCCGCCAACCGTGGCACCATTTTGATGGTGGGTACCAAACGCCAAGCCCGTGATCTGGTGTCGCTGGAAGCCCAGCGCGCAGGCGTGCCTTTCGTTGACCAGCGCTGGTTGGGTGGCATGTTGACCAACTTCAAAACCGTCAAGACCTCGATCAAGCGCCTGAAAGACATGAAGGCTCAGCAAGAAGTCGGCCTCGAAGCCTTAAGCAAAAAAGAGCAGTTGATGTTTAAACGCGAGATGGAAAAGCTCGAAAAAGACATAGGCGGCATCCAGGACATGGCGGCGTTGCCGGATGCTATTTTCGTGATCGACGTTGGCTACCACAAAATTGCCATCTCGGAAGCCAAGAAACTGGGCATCCCATTGATCGGTGTAGTGGACTCCAACCACTCGCCTGAAGGCATCGACTACATCATTCCCGGTAACGACGACTCGGCCAAGGCTGTGGCTTTGTACGCCCGCGGCATCGCTGATGCCATCATCGAAGGCCGCGCCAATGCGGTCAACGACGTGGTCAAGGCCGTCACCGAAGGCAATGACGAATTCGTCGAAGAAGCCAACGCTTCGGCCTGAGTTCCTGCAACTCGATGAAAGGGGCTTCATGGCCCCTTTTTTTTAACTTGACTTGAAGACTTAATACGGAGAAATCAAATGGCTGTAATTACCGCAAGCATGGTCGCCGAACTGCGCGCAAAAACCGACGCCCCCATGATGGAGTGCAAAAAAGCATTGACTGAAGCTGAAGGCGACATGGTCAAAGCTGAAGAGTTGTTGCGCGTCAAGCTGGGCACCAAGGCTGGCAAAGCCGCTTCGCGTGTCACTGCCGAAGGCGTGGTAACCAGTTTCGTGAGCGGCACCACGGGTGCCATGATCGAAGTCAACTGTGAAACCGACTTTGTGACCAAGAACGACAGCTTCTTGGCTTTGGCCAACGCCGCCGCCCAATTGGTGGCCGAGCACAACCCCGCCGACATCGCTGCTCTGGGGGAATTGCCTTACAGCCAGGACAGTTTCGGCCCCACCTTGGAAGAAGTGCGCAAAGGCCTGATCGGCAAGATCGGCGAGAACATGAGCTTTCGTCGCTTCAAGCGCGCCGCCGGTGGTGCCAAGATCGCGCACTACCTGCACGGCACCCGCATTGGCGTGTTGGTGGAGTACGAAGGTGACGAAACCGCTGCCAAAGACGTGGCCATGCATGTGGCCGCCATGAAGCCTGTGTCTTTGACCAGCGCCGAAGTGCCTGCCGACTTGATTGAAAAAGAGCGTTCGGTGGCTGCTGCCAAGGCGGCTGAATCCGGCAAGCCCGCGGACATCGTGACCAAAATGGTCGAAGGCTCTGTGCAGAAATATTTGAAAGAAGTTTCTTTGTTCAACCAGTCTTTCGTGAAGAACGACAAGCAGACGGTTGAGCAAATGCTCAAGGCCTCAGGCACCACAGTCAAGGCATTCACTTTGTTCGTGGTGGGTGAGGGCATTGAGAAGAAAGTCGACGACTTCGCAGCCGAAGTGGCGGCCCAAGTGGCTGCTGCTCAAGGCGCAGCCTGAGTTCACGCTTCTTCTGATTTGCCAAACCACCTTCCACATTGAACCCCAAGGAGCCCCTCATGTCTTCAGCCAAGCCAGCCTTTAAGCGCATTTTGCTCAAGCTGTCCGGCGAGGCCTTGATGGGGGACGATGCCTTTGGCATCAACCGCGCCACCATCGTGCGCATGGCCGAGGAGATCGCTGAGATCAACCGCCTGGGCGTGCAGGTGGCGGTGGTCATTGGCGGGGGCAACATCTTCCGCGGTGTCGCTGGTGGGGCTGTGGGCATGGACCGCGCCACCGCCGATTACATGGGCATGCTGGCCACCGTGATGAACTCCCTGGCGTTGGCCGATGCGCTGGACAAAGCGGGCCTCACGGCACGTGTCATGTCGGCGATCGGCATCGACCAAGTGGTCGAGCCCTATGTTCGTCCCAAGGCCTTGCAATACCTGGAAGAGGGCAAGGTGGTGGTGTTTGCAGCAGGCACCGGAAACCCCTTCTTCACCACCGACACGGCCGCTGCTTTGCGCGGTGCCGAAATCGGTGCCGAGATGGTGCTCAAGGCCACCAAAGTTGACGGTGTGTACACTGCTGATCCGAAAAAAGATCCTTCTGCCACGCGGTACAGTGAAATCAGCTTCGACGAGGCCATTTCACGCAATTTGGGCATCATGGATGCCACGGCTTTTGCCTTGTGTCGCGACCAGAAATTGCCAATCAAGGTGTTTTCGATCATTAAGAATGGTGCCCTGATGCGTGTGGTGCTGGGTGAAGACGAAGGCACGCTGGTTTATGCTTGATACCGTTCTGACGAGGAGAACCCCATGACCATCGCTGACATCAAGAAAACAACTGAAACCAAAATGGACCAGTCCATTGCGGCATTCAAAAACAATTTGACCAAGATCCGCACTGGGCGTGCCAATCCTGCCTTGCTCGACACCATCCATGTGGACTATTACGGCTCGATGGTGCCCTTGTCGCAAGTGGCTAACGTGTCCTTGATGGATTCGCGCACCATCAGCGTCCAGCCTTGGGAAAAAGGCATGGGTGCCAAAATCGAAAAAGCCATTCGCGAAAGCGAGTTGGGCTTGAACCCCGCATCCATGGGGGATTTGATCCGTGTGCCCATGCCCCCCATGAGTGAAGAGCGCCGCAAGGAAATGACCAAACTGGCCCGCACCGAAGGTGAAAACAGCAAGATCGCGATCCGCAATTTGCGCCGCGATGCCAATGAATCGGTAAAAAAATTGGTCAAGGACAAGGAAGCGTCCGAAGACGATCAAAAGCGTGCCGAAGCGGACATACAAAAACTGACCGACAAGCGCATGACCGAGATTGACCAGTTGGTGACTGCCAAGGAACAAGAGATCATGGCGGTTTGAGTTTCAATCCCATGCCGTGGCTTTGCACGGCCTGACGGGCCGCCCATAGGCGGCCTTTTTTCAGGAGAATTCGTGCTCAAACAACGCGTCATCACTGCTTTGGCCCTGCTGGCGCTGCTGCTGCCTGCCGTGTTTGCGTCCAATCCTTGGCCCTTCATGGTATTGACGCTGATTCTGATCGCTGCAGGGGCTTGGGAGTGGGGGCGGCTCAATGGCGTGAGCCCTGTGCAAGCTTGGCTGGGGGCTGTTGTGTGCGTCTTCGTTTGTGCGATGTCGACGTTGGCCGGTTGGCTGGAATCCACCCCGCCATTGCTTTGGCTTTTGTCCGGGTCCAGTTGGGTCTTGCTGGGCGCCTGGATGGTCCAACGCGGCGTATCCGGTTGGGCGCTTTGGCCTCGATCTGTGCGTTGGTGGGCGGGTTTGTTTTTGCTGGCCTTGGCCTGGTTGGCCTTGGCCCAAGCCCATCAGCGGGGCGTGAACTTTTTGCTGTCTGTGTTGGTCTTGGTTTGGGCGGCCGATGTGTTCGCTTATTTCTTTGGACGTGCCCTGGGCGGGCGGATCTTTGCTGTCAAATTGGCCCCCACGATCAGTCCCGGCAAAAGTTGGGAAGGTGTGTTCGGTGGCATGTTGGGGGTCTTTGCGGTGTCGTGGCTCTGGACCCTGTTTGATCAAACCCAAGCCCCAAGCTCTGCCAGTTTTTACACCCTGCTCTGGGCCCGGGGTATGGCGGTGGCCTTGCCTGCTTTGCTTGTCATGTCGGCGATGAGCGTGGTCGGTGATTTGGTGGAGTCCTTGGTCAAGCGCAGCGCAGGCATGAAAGACAGCTCGGGCCTGTTGCCCGGCCATGGTGGTGTGCTTGACCGGGTAGACGCTTTGTTGCCGACTTTGCCCATGGCCATGATGCTGGTGGCGTGGATTTGATGTGGAGAATTCTGGCATGAACAAACAACAGTGCATCTCGATTTTGGGCTCGACCGGGTCGATTGGCAACAGCACGCTTGATGTGCTCGGTCGCCACCCTGCGCAATACCGGATCCACGCCCTGACCGCCTCCAGTCAGGTGGACCTGATGCTGGCCCAGTGCGCGCGTTTCAAGCCCGAAGTGGCAGTGATGGTGCAAGAGTCCGCAGGCCGTCAACTGGCCGAACGGGTGCGGGCTGAAGGTTTGCCCGTTCAAGTGCGTTGGGGCGCTGCGGCCCTGGACGAAGTGGCGGCAGCCCCGCAGGTCGATGCCGTGATGGCCGCGATTGTGGGTGCGGCGGGTTTGTCGCCATGCATCGCAGCCGCTCGCGCTGGCAAACGGCTGATGTTGGCCAATAAAGAGGCCTTGGTGGTGGGGGGTGACGTTTTCATGCGGGCCGTGCGCGATGGCGGCGCTTTGCTGCTGCCCATTGACAGCGAGCACTCGGCCATTTTCCAGTCCTTGCCCGAGGACGCTACAAGCTGGCAGCGTCGCGTTCAAAAGATCATCCTCACGGCCTCGGGCGGTCCGTTTCGCACCTGCGACCCCCGCACATTCCGGGACGTGACGCCGGAGCAGGCCTGCGCCCATCCCAATTGGGTCATGGGTCGCAAAATTTCTGTGGATTCGGCCACCATGATGAACAAGGCCCTGGAGGTGATCGAGGCGCGTTATTTGTTTGGCCTCTCGCCCGATCAGCTGGAGGTGGTCATTCACCCCCAAAGCGTCATCCATTCCATGGTGCAGTACCGCGACCATTCGGTGGTGGCGCAGCTGGGGACGCCCGACATGCGCGTGCCCATTGCCTATGGCCTGAGTTGGCCAGAGCGCATCGAGTCAGGTGCTGCAGCGTTGGATTTTCATGCCCTGGCTGCCATGACTTTCGAAGCCATGGATGAGCCCGGGCATGTGCTGCGTTTTCCCGGGTTGCGCTTGGCATGGGAGACCTTGCGGGGTGCGCCGGGCAGCTGTGCCATTTTGAACGCGGCCAACGAAGTGGCTGTGGCGGCCTTCCTGAACAAGCGCATCCGCTTTGACCAGATTCATGAACTCAACCGCGCCACCCTGGACAGTTTGGTGTGCACGCCCCCTGAGTGTCTGGACGACTTGCTGGCCCTGGATGCGCGCAGTCGCCAAGAGGCCGAAAGAAACCTGTCCCGCCTGCAATGACAATGCCAATGTGTTTGGACGTCTTGGATGGCCGCAGCCCTGTGCTGATGTATTATCTTTTGGTCCTTTTGGTCTTTTTTGATTGACAAACCAAAACACGCTAGCCAATCGGGCGCCCGCCTTGCTGTCGCCTGATTGAGAATTTGGGTCCGGTTTTCAAAGCTTCATTTTCAAATTTGAAATTGGCTTTATTTAGAACGATTGAACAATGAATTTTCATCAATTTTGTGCCCAGGTCTTTCCTTTTGTGTTGAAGGCAGTGGCATGCGCTGTTGTCAGCTTGCCCGCTTGGGCAATCGATCCCTTTACGGTGCGTGACATCCGTGTGGAGGGCTTGCAGCGCATCGAAGCGGGTACGGTGTTCGCGTCTTTGCCTTTGCGGGTCGGCGATCTTTACACCGACGACAAGGGCGCTGCGGCTATTCGTTCCTTGTTTGCTTTGGGCTTGTTCAAGGATGTGCGCTTGGAAACCCAGGGCGATGTGCTGGTGGTGGTGGTCCAAGAGCGCCCATCGGTAGCTTCTGTGGAGTTCATCGGGCTCAAGGAGTTCGATAAAGATGTGCTCGTCAAGGCCCTGAAGGATGTGGGTCTGTCCGAGGGGCGACCTTTCGACAAGGCGTTGGCTGACAAGGCGGAACAAGAGCTCAAACGCCAATACATCAGCCGCAGCCTTTACGGTGCCGAAGTGGTCTCTACTTCCACGCCCATTGACCGCAATCGGGTGAACCTGACTTTCACGATCACCGAGGGCGGTCCCGCTAAAATCGCGCAGATTGACATTGTGGGCAACCAGGCTTTCAGTGACGCCACTTTGCGCGACCAATTCAATCTGGACACGGGTGGCTGGATGAGTTGGTACACCAAGTCCGACCGTTATTCGCGCACCAAGCTGAACGCAGATTTGGAAGCTTTGCGCTCCTATTACTTGTCGCAGGGCTTCTTGGAGTTCCGCATCGACTCCACCCAAGTGGCCATGTCGCCCAACAAGCAGGACATGGCCATCACCATCAACATCACCGAAGGTGAACGTTTTGTGATCTCGGGCGTCAAGCTCGAGGGCAATTACCTTGAGCGCGATGACGAGTTCAAGGCTTTGGTCAAGATTGCCGTAGGCAAGCCTTATAACGCAGAGACGGTTGCTGAAACCACCAAGGCTTTCACCGATTATTTTGGCAAGTTCGGATTTGCGTTTGCAAGAGTGGAAGCCAAGCCTCAAATCGATCGGCGCAACAACCGGGTGCAATTTGTGCTGCTCGCGGAGCCTTCGCGGCGAGCCTACGTTCGCCGCATCCAAGTCGCGGGCAACGTCCGCACCCGCGACGAGGTCATCCGCCGTGAATTCCGTCAACTTGAAGCGGCCTGGTACGACGGTGACAAAATCCGTTTGTCCAGGGACCGGGTTGACCGTCTGGGTTTCTTCACACAGGTGAACGTGGAAACATTGGAGGTGCCCGGTGCGCCCGACCAGGTGGACCTCTTGTTCACGGTGGCCGAAAAGCCCACGGGCAGCATTTCTTTGGGGGCGGGTTTTTCTTCTGCAGAAAAGGTGTCTTTGAGTTTTGGTATCCGCCAAGAGAATGCGTTTGGTTCGGGCAATTACCTGGCGGTTGAAGTCAACACCAGCAAGTACAACCGCAACTTGGTGCTCAGCACCACCGACCCTTATTTCACCAGGAATGGCATTTCCAGAACCGTGGATGTGTTCCAGCGCACCACGCGGCCTTATTTGGGGGACGTCAACGCCTACAGCCTGATCAACTCTGGTGCGGGTCTGCGATTTGGCGTGCCGGTGACCGAAACCGACACTGTGTTCATGGGCGTCAACGCCGAGCAAACCGAGATTCGGGCGGGCACGGGATTGCCTGAAGCCTACCTTGACTATTCGCAAAAGTTTGGCGCCACCAGCTCGGCCTTGCCTTTGACGCTGGGCTGGGCACGAGACGGTCGTGACAGTGCATTGGTTCCTACCCGGGGAAGCTTGCAGCGTGTCAATGCCGATCTGAGTGTGGGCGGCGACGTTCGTTACTTGCGGGCCAGTTACCAATACCAGCAGTATGTCCCGTTGACCAAAAAGTACACCTTGGCATTCAACACCGATTTGGGCTGGGGGCAGGGACTCAAAGGGCAGGAGTACCCCTTGTTCAAGAACTTTTACGTGGGTGGCTTGGGAAGTGTTCGGGGTTTTGAGCAATCCACCTTGGGCCCATCTCAACAGACCAGCAGTACCAACCTGACCCCTATTTACTTGGGCGGTGCTAAAAAAGTGGTGTTCAACGCCGAATTCATCACCCCCTTTCCCGGTGCTGGCAACGACCGAACATTGCGCCTGTTTGGTTTCACCGACATCGGACGCGCTTTCGGCGAAAATGAAAATGTATCCTTGGGCGATCTGCGTGCCTCAGCAGGTGTGGGTCTGAGCTGGATTTCGCCCATGGGGCCTTTGCGTTTTTCCTATGCCACGCCGATACGACAGCAGACAGGCGATAAAATTCAGCGACTTCAATTCCAAATCGGAACATCCTTCTAATGAACACCTTGCGTCAAAAATTGTCCATGGCCTTGTTGGCCGCAGCCTGTGTGACCTCTGTGGCGCAGGCCCAGGAGTTCAAGATGGGCTTTGTCAACACTGAGCGTATCTTCCGCGAGGCGGCAACTGCCAAGCAAGCGCAGGCTAAACTGGAGCAGGAATTTTCGCGCCGAGAAAAAGAGTTGGTGGAAACCGGTAACAGTCTCAAACTGGCATCCGAAAAGTTCGAACGGGAAGCCCCTACTTTGGCCGAGTCCCAGCGCACCGCCCGCCAAAAGCAGTTGATCGAACAAGACCGAGAATTTCAGCGCAAGCGCCGTGAGTTTCAGGAAGATCTGAACGCCCGTAAGAATGAAGAGCAGCAAATTGTGGTCGAGCGTGCCAACCGCGCCGTCAAGCAAGTGGCTGAATCCGAAAAATACGATGTGATTTTTCAGGAAGCGGTCTACATCAATCCCAAGCACGACATCACCGAAAAAGTCATCAAGGCGCTCAACGCCTCGGCGGCCAAGTAAGCGCGTCGGACGGGTTTGACCTTGTGTCTTTGACGCTCGCCACACTGGTCGATCGGCTCGGTGGGCGTTTGTGTGGTGACCCCTCTTGGGTGATCGCTGGTCTGGCTCCCTTGCAATCGGCCGGGCCCGACCAGATCAGTTTTCTCAGCCACCCCAAATACCAAACCCAACTCGCCGCCAGTCAGGCCGGTTGCGTGATCGTGTCGCCCGCTTTTGAAGCGTTGGCCAGTCTGGGGCATTCCGTCATTGTGACCGACGACCCGTACCTGTATTTTGCGCGATTGACCCGTTTGTGGAAGCAGGCCCAACAACCCCTCCAAGGTCCTCGCATTCATCCCACCTCGGTCATCGACCCAGGCGCTTGGTTGGCCGAGGACGCGGTGATCGGCCCTTTGTGTGTGGTCGAGCGTGGTGCCAGGGTCGGCTCGGGCTCGGTGCTCAAGTCGCGTGTGACCTTGTCTGAGGGGTGCTCGGTGGGGGAGCGTTGCATTTTGCATTCGGGGGTCGTGGTGGGCGCAGACGGTTTTGGTTTTGCCCAGCACCAAGGTCAATGGGAAAAAATTGAACAACTGGGGGCGGTGCGCATTGGCGACGATGTGGAAATCGGGGCCAACACCTGCATCGACCGCGGTGCGCTCGAAGACACTGTCATTGACAACGGCGTCAAGCTCGACAACCTGATCCAGATTGGCCACAACGTGCACATCGGTGCACACACCGCCTTGGCCGGCTGTGTGGGTGTGGCGGGCAGTGCGCGCATCGGCGCGCATTGCACCGTGGGGGGCGGGGCGGTGGTGCTGGGGCATTTGACCCTGGCCGACCATGTGCATATTTCGGCAGCCTCTGTGGTGACCCGGTCCATTTTGCAACCGGGGCAATACACCGGCATGTTCCCTCTGGACAGCCATGTCAATTGGGAAAAGAACGCCGCCAGCCTCAAACAACTATCCCGCTTGCGTGAACGCATCAAGGCGCTGGAGAGCGAGATTCAAAACAACAAGGAAACACGACCATGATGGACATCCATAAAATTCTCAAGCAGTTGCCGCACCGCTACCCCCTCTTGTTGGTTGACCGCGTGCTGGAACTGGAAAAAGGCGTGCGCATCAAAGCGCTGAAAAACGTGTCCATCAACGAGCCCCATTTTCAGGGGCACTTTCCGCACCGTCCGGTGATGCCGGGTGTGTTGATGCTCGAGGCATTGGCCCAGGCTGCAGCCTTGCTGGCTTTTGACACCCTGGGTGAGACGCCTGATGATCAAACAGTCTATTATTTTGCAGGCATCGATGGTGCGCGCTTCAAGCGCCCGGTGGAGCCGGGCGATCAGTTGATTCTGGAAGTGGAACTTGACCGCATGAAGGCCGGTATTTTCAAGTTCAAAGCCCGCGCGAAGGTGGGCGACGAGATTGCAGCCGAGGCCGAGTTGATGTGCACCATGCGGAAAATCCCACAAGTTTGAGCGCCATGAGCAAGATCCACCCTACGGCCATCATCAGCCCGGGGGCCGAGCTGGACACTTCGGTGTCCGTCGGGCCCTACACCTTGATCGGGCCCCATGTGTGCATCGGCGCGGGCACCACGGTGGCCAGCCACTGCGTGATCGAAGGCCACACCACGATCGGCCGCGACAATCGAATCTTTCAGTTCAACTCCTTGGGTGCGGTGCCGCAGGACAAAAAATACAACAACGAGCCTTGCGAATTGCACATTGGTGACCGCAACACGATCCGTGAGTTTTGCACCTTTAACATAGGCTCCCCCGGCGACCGGGCCTTGACCTCGGTGGGCCACGACAACTGGATCATGGCCTATGTGCACCTGGCACACGACTGCCAAGTGGGCAGCCACACGATCTTTGCCAACAACACACAATTGGCAGGCCATGTGTTGGTCGATGACTGGGTCATTTTGGGCGGCTTCACCGTGGTGCACCAGTTTTGCCGTATTGGCGCGCACAGCTTCACGGCCATGAATTCTTTGCTGTTTGCCGACCTGCCGCCTTTTGTCATGGCACAAGGCCAGCCAGCCCAAGCGCGATCGATGAACTTTGAAGGCTTGCGTCGCCGTGGTTTTTCGGCTGAACGCATCAGCGCCGTCAAGGCCATGCACAAAGCCCTTTACCGTGATGGCTTGTCGCTGAGCGATGCCATGGCCCGCATTGCGGCTTTGGCCTTGGACAAGCCCGAGGCCCAGCCCGATGTGGACATGATGCTGGGCTTTTTACAGTCCGCCTCACCTCAACGTGGGATCGTGCGTTGACGCAGCCTGCCGCATTGCCACTGCCCAAAGCCCCTGCGGGGGCTTTGTCCTTTGCCATGGTGGCCGGTGAAGCATCGGGTGATTTGCTCGCGGGTTTGCTGATTCAGGGACTGCACTCGCGCTGGCCGCAGGCGCATGGCGTTGGCATTGGCGGGCCTCACATGCGGGCGCAAGGCTTTGAGGCCTGGTGGCCGCACGACAAGTTGGCCGTGCGCGGTTATGTTGAGGTGTTGCGCCACTACCGCGGCATCGTCGCCATCCGCGATCAGCTGTGCCAGCGTTTACTGACTCAGCTACCCGATGTGTTCATCGGGGTGGACGCCCCCGACTTCAACCTGGACCTCGAGTCCAAGCTCAAGGCGGCAGGTATTCCCACAGTGCATTTTGTATGCCCGTCGATCTGGGCTTGGCGTCCCGAGCGCATCGACAAGATTTGGCGCAGTGTGGACCACATGCTGTGCATATTTCCTTTTGAGCCAGCGCTGTTGGCCCAGGCTGGGGTAAAGGCCACCTACGTGGGCCACCCCTTGGCGCAAACCATCCCCATTCACCCGGACCGCTTGTCGGCATGCCATGCCCTGGGGCTCGATGCCCACAGGCCTGTGGTGGCTATTTTGCCCGGCAGCCGACACTCCGAAATCGAACACCTGACGCCGCGTTTTGTACAGGCCGCCCAAATCATGCAGCGACACCAGCCTTTGCTGCAATTTGTCTTGCCCGCCATCCCCAGCTTGCAAGCGCGCATTCAAACACTGGTCGATGGACACGGCGGCGTGTCAGGCCTGCAACTGACTCTGGGTCAGTCCCATGCCGCCTTGGCCGCTTGCGACGTGACCTTGATCGCCAGTGGCACGGCGACTTTGGAGGCGGCCTTGTTCAAGCGCCCGATGGTGATTGGTTACCACATGAACTGGCTCAGCTGGCAGATCATGAAGCGCCAACAGCTGCAGCCTTGGGTGGGTTTGCCCAACATTTTGTGCGAAGATTTCGTGGTTCCCGAATTTTTGCAGGACCGCTGCACCCCCGAGGCCTTGGCCCAGGCTTGTCTGGCTTGGTTGTCTGCACCTGACCGGGTGGACGCCTTGCAGTCCCGATTTCACCAATTGCACCAGGTTTTGCAGCGTGACACAGCTCAGCTCTCGATCCATGCCATCGAAAAAGTCCTCTCGCGCTGAGCAATCCGCCTTGCTTTTTCACGTTTCCGGCTTGACAGCTGGCGTGGACGAGGCCGGGAGAGGTCCATTGGCTGGCCCGGTGGTCGCTGCCGCGGTGATCCTCGACGATTTGAACCCGATTCGCGGTCTGAACGACTCTAAAAAACTCACGGTTAAGCGCCGCGAGGCCTTATTTGATGAGATACGGGCGCGTGCCTTGTGCTGCGCCATCGCGCAGGCCACGGTCCAGGAGATCGACCAACTCAATATTTTGCAAGCCACCTTGCTGGCCATGCGGCGGGCCGTGCAGGGCTTGCGACTGCCGCCCAAACTGGTGCTGGTGGATGGCAACCGCTTGCCCTTGCTGCCCATGCAGGCAGAGGCCATTGTTAAAGGCGATGCGCTGGTGCCCGCCATCTCGGCGGCCTCCATTTTGGCCAAGGTGCACCGTGACCGCTTGTGTGAAGCGATGCACCAACAGTATCCCTTGTATGGTTTTGATCAGCACAAAGGCTATGGCACAGTGCAGCATCTGGCCGCTTTGCAAGCTCATGGCCCGGCGGATTGTCACCGCATGACATTTGCCCCGGTGGCCAGGAGTGTGCGATGAAATCGATCAGCTCGCGGGACAACCCGCAGATCAAGGCCTGGCGGCGTTTGGCACAAGACAGCACGGCTTACCGCAAAGCGGGGCAGTTCTGGCTGGAAGGCGATCACCTGTGCCGCGCTGCGCTGGAGCGCGGCGTGCGACCGTTGCAGGTGGTGCTGACCGAGTCGTTGCAAGCCGAGCAGGGCAACCCATGGCAGGGGCTGACCGATCAGGTGTTTGTGGTGCCCGAAGCCTTGTTCACCAGCCTCAGCGGCCTGGAGTCACCGGCCCGCATGGGTTTTGTGGTGGCCTGGCAAGCCGTCCGAGAGGTGCTGCCAGACGCGGCCACGGTGGTGCTGGACCGATTGCAGGACGCGGGCAATGTAGGGGCCATCTTGCGCTGTGCCTCGGCTTTCGGTTACCGCCAGGTGTTGGCCATCAAGGGCACGGCGGCCTTGTGGTCGCCCAAGGTGATGCGCTCGGGCATGGGGGCGCACTTTGGCCTGCATCTGGTCGAAGCGCTCAGCGAGTCCGATGTGGCGACTTTGCGGGTGCCCTTGCTGACCACCAGCTCGCATGAGGGCCCTTTTTTGCATGCCTTGCTGAAAGCAAGTGATTTGCCCCAGCACTGTGCCTGGGTCTTCGGGCACGAAGGGCAGGGCGTCAGCGCCAGTCTGATGGCCATGGCCCGGCACCCGGTGCGCATTGCCCAGCCGGGGGGCGAAGAATCTCTCAATGTGGCCACGGCGGCGGCCATTTGCCTGCACGCCAGCGCAACAGCAGGTCCTTGAGCTTTTTTTCGGCTCGATCGCTGGGGCTGGGTGAGTGATTTGCCAGGGTTTACTAGAGGTACTCAGCTATAATAAGAGGCTTTACCGCATCCACCTGTACGCCACAGTCCACCCCAGGCCCATTCCTCGAACAAGCAGCCAAAAAGAGATCCCATCTCTGGTGAGTGCTGAGGCGTACCCGAACCATTCCGGAGAACCCAGTGCTTTTGTCTCTTCAGGGAAGTTTCCCGCCCGCCATTTTGGCGCTCGCAGACGGCACAGTCTTTATCGGCAACTCGATTGGAGCCACCGGCTCCACAGCCGGCGAAGTGGTGTTCAACACCTCGCTTACCGGCTACCAGGAAATCCTCACCGACCCCAGCTATTGCCAGCAGATCGTCACCTTGACGTACCCGCACATTGGCAACTGCGGCGTCAACACGGAGGACATCGAAGCCGACCAAGTCCACGCTGCTGGCTTGATCATCAAAGATCTGCCTTTGATCGCGAGTAACTTCCGCTCCAGCCAATCCCTGTCGTCTTATTTGGTTGATGCAGGCACGGTGGCGATTGCCAACATTGACACCCGCCAGCTGACCCGCATTTTGCGCACCAAAGGCGCCCAAAATGGCGCTATCGTGGGCCTGGCCAAAGGCCATGAAGTCACACCGGCTGTGATCGATCAAGCTGTCGCCGCTGCCCAAGGTGCGCTCAACATGGCGGGCCTCGATCTGGCACAGAAGGTGACCGTGTCGCAGCCCTATGAGTGGACGCAAACTGAGTGGATTTTGGGACAAGGCTATGGTCACTTGACGGCGCCTCAGTTCCATGTGCTCGCGTACGACTTTGGTGTGAAGAAAAACATCTTGCGCATGTTGGCCGAGCGCGGTTGCAAGGTCACTGTGGTGCCCGCAAAGACCACAGCTGCTGAGGTGCTCAAACACAAGCCCGACGGCATTTTCTTGTCCAACGGCCCTGGCGACCCACAGCCTTGCGACTACGCGATTGCGGCGTCGGCCGAATTGATCGAAACCGGCATTCCCACCTTCGGCATTTGTCTGGGTCACCAAATTATGGCTTTGGCCAGTGGTGCCAAGACTTTCAAGATGAAGTTTGGCCACCACGGCGCGAACCACCCCGTCAAAGACTTGGATTCCGGTCGGGTGTCCATCACCAGCCAGAACCACGGTTTTGCAGTAGACGAAAAGAGCTTGCCCGCCAACTTGCGCGCCACCCACGTGTCCTTGTTTGACGGCACCTTGCAGGGCCTGTCGCGCACCGACAAGCCGGCGTTCTGCTTCCAGGGTCACCCCGAAGCGTCGCCTGGCCCACACGACATTGCTTACCTCTTTGACCGCTTCATCAACTTGATGGAGACAAAATAATGCCCAAGCGCACCGACCTCAAAAGCATCCTCATCATTGGCGCGGGCCCGATCATCATTGGTCAGGCTTGCGAGTTCGACTACTCCGGCGTGCAGGCCTGCAAAGCATTGCGCGAAGAGGGCTACAAAGTCATCCTGATCAACAGCAACCCTGCCACGATCATGACCGACCCGGCCACGGCCGATGTCACCTACATTGAGCCCATCACCTGGCAGACGGTCGAGAAGATCATCGCCAAAGAGCGTCCCGATGCCATATTGCCCACCATGGGTGGTCAAACCGCGCTCAACTGCGCTTTGGACTTGTGGCACAACGGTGTGCTAGAAAAGTACAAGGTTGAGTTGATTGGCGCGACACCCGAAGCCATTGACAAAGCCGAAGACCGTCTGAAGTTCAAAGACGCCATGACCAAAATTGGTCTGGGATCGGCCCGCTCCGGCATCGCCCACAGCATGGAAGAGGCGTGGGACGTGCAAAAGACTTTGGGTTTTCCTACGGTCATTCGCCCCAGCTTCACGTTGGGGGGCACGGGTGGCGGCATTGCCTACAACCCGGAAGAATTTGAGACCATCTGCAAGCGCGGCCTGGAGGCTTCGCCCACCAACGAGTTGTTGATCGAAGAATCGTTGCTCGGCTGGAAAGAGTACGAGATGGAAGTGGTGCGCGACAAGGCGGACAACTGCATCATCGTGTGCTCAATCGAAAACCTGGACCCCATGGGCGTGCACACCGGTGACTCCATCACCGTGGCCCCTGCACAAACTTTGACCGACAAGGAATACCAGATTCTGCGCAATGCCTCTTTGGCTGTTTTGCGCGAGATCGGTGTGGATACGGGCGGCTCCAACGTGCAGTTCTCGATCAACCCCAAAGACGGCCGGATGGTCGTGATCGAGATGAACCCCCGTGTGTCGCGTTCCTCCGCCTTGGCTTCCAAAGCCACCGGTTTTCCGATTGCCAAAGTGGCGGCCAAGTTGGCCGTGGGTTACACCCTTGACGAGTTGCGCAACGACATCACGGGCGGTGCCACCCCTGCATCGTTCGAGCCATCGATCGATTACGTGGTCACCAAGATCCCGCGTTTTGCCTTTGAGAAGTTCCCCACCGCCGACAGCCGTTTGACCACCCAGATGAAATCGGTGGGCGAAGTGATGGCCATGGGCCGCACCTTCCAGGAGTCCTTCCAAAAAGCCCTGCGTGGTCTGGAAGTGGGCGTGGACGGCATGAACGAAAAAACCCAAGACCGCGAAGTGCTCGAAAAAGAACTGGGCGAGCCCGGCCCCGAGCGCATCTGGTACGTGGGTGATGCGTTTGCCATGGGCCTGAGCGTGGACGAGGTGTTTGCCTTGACCAAGATTGACCCTTGGTTCCTTGTGCAGATTGAAGAAATCGTCAAGATTGAGTTGGAGCTTGAAACCACGACACTGGAAGCGATCACCGCCGAAGAATTGCGTGCGCTCAAAAAGAAAGGCTTCTCGGACCGCCGCCTGGCCAAATTGCTTAAGACCACCGAACATGTGGTGCGTGCACGCCGTTACGCCCTGAACATTCGTCCCGTTTACAAACGCGTGGACACTTGCGCGGCCGAGTTCTCGACCGACACCGCCTACATGTACTCGTGCTACGAAGGCCATGGTGACGGCGAGTGCGAAGCCGAACCCACCCACAACAAGAAGATCATGGTCTTGGGTGGCGGCCCCAACCGCATTGGCCAGGGCATCGAATTCGACTACTGCTGCGTTCATGCGGCGCTGGCCATGCGCGAAGACGGTTACGAAACCATCATGGTCAACTGCAACCCTGAGACCGTGTCGACCGATTACGACACCTCGGACCGTTTGTACTTCGAACCCGTCACTTTGGAAGACGTACTCGAAATCGTGGACAAGGAAAAACCCACAGGCGTCATCGTGCAATACGGTGGCCAAACGCCTTTGAAGTTGGCGCTCGACCTAGAAGCCGCTGGCGTGCCCATCATCGGGACCAGCCCCGACATGATCGACGCGGCCGAAGACCGTGAGCGTTTTCAGAAATTGTTGCAAGTACTGGGTCTGCGTCAACCCCCTAACGCCACAGCGCGCACGGAGCCAGAGGCCTTGGAAAAAGCCGCCGCCTTGGGTTACCCCCTGGTGGTACGTCCCAGCTATGTGTTGGGTGGCCGCGCCATGGAAATCGTGCACGAACAACGCGATTTGGAGCGTTACATGCGCGAAGCGGTCAAGGTCTCGCATGATTCGCCTGTGCTGCTCGACCGTTTCCTGAACGACGCGATCGAGTGCGATGTGGATTGTCTGCGCGACCCCGCGGGCCAGACCTTCATCGGCGGCGTGATGGAACACATCGAACAAGCCGGTGTGCACAGCGGTGACTCGGCTTGTTCCTTACCGCCTTACTCTTTGTCGTCTGCCACGGTGGACGAGCTCAAGCGCCAATCGGCCGCGATGGCTGGCGCCTTGAACGTGGTCGGTTTGATGAACGTGCAGTTCGCCATCCAGCATGTGGACGGCCAAGATGTGATCTACGTGCTGGAAGTCAACCCCCGCGCTTCGCGCACCGTGCCTTATGTCTCCAAAGCCACGGGTATCCAGTTGGCCAAGGTGGCTGCGCGTTGCATGGCGGGTCAAACCCTCGCGTCGCAAGGCATCACCCAAGAAGTCACGCCACCGTATTTCTGCGTGAAAGAAGCGGTGTTTCCGTTCGTGAAGTTTCCGGGTGTGGACACCATCTTGGGCCCCGAGATGAAGTCCACAGGTGAAGTGATGGGCGTGGGCAAGACTTTTGGCGAGGCTTTTGTGAAGAGCCAATTGGGTGCAGGTACCAAGTTGCCACGCCCCACGAAGGCCGATGGCACGCCATCAGGCAAGGTTTTCATTTCGGTCAAGAACAATGACAAGGCGCGAGCCATCGAAGTGGCGCGTCAGTTGGTCGCTCAAGGGTTTGCGCTGGTGGCGACCAAAGGAACTGCCGGCGCGATCACCGAAGCGGGCGTTGCTTGTGCCATTGTGAACAAAGTCACCGAAGGCCGACCACACATCGTCGACATGATCAAGAACAACGAGATTGTGCTGGTCATCAACACCGTCGAAGAACGCCGCAACGCGATCGCTGATTCGCGCCACATTCGCACCTCGGCTTTGCTCAACCGCGTCACCACCTTCACAACAATAGCAGGCGCTGAAGCGGCTGTAGAGGGCATGAAGTACATGGACCAGTTGGGAGTGATTTCCATACAGGAGATGCACGCCCTGCTGGCCGCCTGAAACCTTGCTTTTCGGCCCACACCCCACACCGGGCGCAGGGCATAATGCTGACAATGACCGCCGAGTCCCCAAGCTCGGCGGTTTGCTTTTGGAGAACCCAACATGTCAACCATCCCGATCACCCAACGTGGTGCTGAAAAACTCAAGAGCGAGTTGCATCGGCTCAAAACTGTGGACCGCCCTGGCGTCATCCAGGCCATTGCCGAAGCCCGAGCTCAGGGTGACCTGAGCGAGAATGCCGAATACGATGCGGCCAAAGACCGTCAGGGCTTCATCGAAGGCCGTATTCAGGAAATCGAGGGCAAGCTGTCGGCCGCGCAGATCATCGACCCGATCTCGGTCGATGCGGGTGGCCGCGTTGTGTTTGGCGCCACCGTCGAATTGGAGGATGAGAGCTCGGGTGAGGCGGTGACCTACCAAATCGTGGGTGAGGATGAAGCTGACTTGAAACTGGGATTGATCAACATCAGCAGTCCCATTGCGCGGGCCTTGATCGGCAAGGAAGAGGGCGATGTGGCCGAAGTGCAGGCCCCTGGTGGCGTCCGCCGTTATGAGATCGTGGGCGTGTCTTACGTTTGAGGCAAAAAAAGCCGTTGTCTAACGGCCTGTGTTGGCGGTACTCGCCCGATACGGGCCGAACTTCTATCAGTCGTGGCGACCTTTTTTGACCGATGTTTGCTTGGGTTTGGCCCGCTTGATTTGCCCCCCAGCTGCCAGACGTTGATTGCCCAGCACACGAACGGTTTTGACCTCAGGGCGTTGACCACCTCTTGAGCTGTATTTCAGAATTTTGAAATCACGAGGACCGGCTTTGCGGTCTTCATCTGTTTCCTTGATCTTTTCAGGCTGAGGTCGCCAAAGGATCAGCAATTTGCCGATGTGCTGGATGGGCGCGGCGCTGAGTTGGTCGGCCAGTTGGGCGAACATGGCTTCGCGTGCAGCACGGTCATCGCCCAGCACGCGGATCTTGATCAGGCCATGGGCGTTCAGGGCCGCTTCGGTTTCCTTGACGACGGCAGGGGACAGGCCATCGCCGCCGATCATGACGACCGGATCCAGGTGATGGGCATCGGCGCGAAAAACTTTGCGCTCGGCAGGTGTGAGTTGTATTTGGGGCATCCCCGTATTATCCCCGCAAGGACGCATAAGAATGAAAGTCAAAACCAAAAGTAAAAAGGTCAACAAAGCGTGGTTAAACGACCACGTCAATGACACCTACGTGAAACTGGCTCTGAAAGAGGGTTACCGGGCGCGGGCGGCTTACAAACTCAAGGAAATCGACGAAACCTTGGGCCTCATTCGGCCCGGCCATTTGGTGGTGGACCTGGGCTCTGCCCCTGGCGCTTGGAGTCAGTACCTGCGCCGCCGCTTGTCACCCGATGGTGCGGCTGTGGGCGAGCTCAATGGCAGCATCATCGCTCTGGACATTCTGCCCATGGACCCCGTGGAGGGGGTGCAGTTCATCCAGGGGGATTTTCGCGAAAACGAGGTGTCCGCCCTGCTGGAGGCGGCATTGCAAGGGCGGCAGGTCGACGTGGTGGTGTCCGACATGGCCCCCAATTTGTCGGGCATCGAGTCCTCGGATGCGGCGCGGGTCCAGCATTTGATCGAGCTGGCCGTGGAGTTTGCGCAAAGCCACATGAAGCCGCAGGGTGCTTTGGTGGTCAAGGTCTTTCACGGCAGCGGCTATAGCCAGATTGTCAAGATGTTCAAGGAGACCTTCAAGGTAGTCAAGCCGATCAAGCCCAAATCCTCCCGGGACAAATCTTCGGAGACTTTTTTGGTAGGAATGGGCCTGATCTAAGGGGCCTGATGCATTAATTCCCAGCTTTTAGAGGGCCTAACTTCTGGAAAGGCTCGCCAAGGCTTCTGGCAGGCCTAGAATGGTGTAAGTCATTTTTTTCGATTGGAGTCTCTCTTGAATAACCCTTGGTTTTCCAAAATTGCCGTCTGGATGGTGATTGCCATGGTGCTGTTCACTTTGTTCAAACAATTTGACAACCGTGGTGTCGCCGGCGCGAACGCCATCGGTTATTCTGATTTTTTGGAAGAGGTGCGCAGCAACCGGATCAAGAGCGCCACGATTTCCGAAAGCCCTGGCGGCACTGAAATCCTGGCTGTCACGGTCGATGACCGTCGCATCAAAACGACGGCCACTTATCTAGACCGCGGTCTGGTGGGTGATTTGATCAGCAGTGGCATCAAGTTCGACGTCAAACCACGCGAAGAGGGCTCCTTGTTAATGACCTTGCTGGTCAGTTGGGGCCCTATGCTGCTTTTGATCGGTGTTTGGGTCTACTTCATGCGCCAAATGCAAGGGGGTGGCAAAGGCGGCGCCTTCAGTTTTGGCAAGTCCAAGGCCCGCATGATGGACGAAAACAACAACAACACCACTTTTGCGGATGTGGCCGGTTGTGATGAAGCCAAAGAAGAAGTCAAAGAGGTGGTCGACTTCCTCAAAGATCCTCAACGTTTCCAGAAATTGGGTGGTCGAATTCCTCGCGGTTTGCTTTTGGTGGGGCCCCCTGGAACAGGTAAAACTCTGCTGGCCAAAAGCATTGCAGGTGAAGCCAAAGTACCTTTCTTCAGCATTTCTGGTTCTGATTTCGTCGAGATGTTTGTGGGTGTGGGCGCTTCCCGTGTTCGTGACATGTTTGAAAACGCCAAAAAGAACGCACCTTGCATCATTTTCATTGACGAAATCGATGCGGTCGGTCGTCAGCGTGGTGCAGGCCTGGGCGGTGGCAACGACGAGCGCGAGCAAACCCTCAATCAGATGCTGGTCGAGATGGATGGCTTTGAAACCAATCTGGGTGTGATCGTTGTGGCGGCCACCAACCGTCCGGACATTCTGGACGCTGCCTTGCTGCGCCCTGGTCGTTTTGACCGTCAGGTCTATGTGACCTTGCCCGACATCCGCGGTCGCGAGCAAATCCTGAACGTGCACATGCGCAAAGTGCCCATTGGCCAAGACGTGAACGCGGCTGTGATCGCCCGTGGTACGCCCGGCATGAGCGGTGCCGATCTGGCCAACCTGTGCAACGAAGCGGCCTTGATGGCGGCACGTCGCAACGCCCGTGTGGTGGAGATGGTCGACTTTGAAAAAGCCAAGGACAAGATCCTGATGGGCCCTGAGCGCAAGAGCATGGTCATGCCCGAGGAAGAGCGGCGCAACACGGCTTATCACGAAGCAGGTCACGCCCTCATCGGCAATCTGCTGCCCAAGTGTGATCCCGTGCACAAGGTCACCATCATTCCCCGCGGACGCGCCTTGGGTGTGACGATGAGCTTGCCCGAGAAGGACCGCTACAGCTTCGACAAAGAGTTCATGCTCAACCAGATCAGCATGCTGTTTGGTGGGCGCATTGCCGAAGAAGTCTTCATGCACCAGATGACCACAGGTGCCAGCAACGATTTCGAGCGTGCCACCTCCATTGCCCGTGACATGGTCATGCGTTACGGCATGACCGATGCCTTGGGGCCCATGGTTTATGCTGAAAACGAAGGCGAAGTGTTTCTCGGCCGCTCGGTCACCAAGACCACCAACATGAGCGAAGCCACCATGCAAAAGGTGGACTTGGAGGTGCGCCGCATCATCGACGAGCAGTACAGCTTGGCCCGTCGTTTGATTGAGGAACACAGCGCCCAGATGCACGCAATGGCCAAAGCCTTGCTCGAGTGGGAAACCATCGACAAGGACCAGATCGCCGACATCATGGCGGGCCGTGATCCTTTGCCGCCAAAGGACTGGACACCTCGCACGCCCCCCTCGGGTGGCAGCAGTGGTGGTGGTACGCCGGTCGTCCAACCTGAACCTGCTGCCACGGCGGCCTGAGCCAGCCAGGACAAGCCAGTAAGACAAGGGACGGGGCCTGCGGGCCCCGTTTTCCATGGCCATGCCCTTTTTTGTTTTGTTTGAAAGTTGCTTGTTGCATGCATTGGCAAACTACACGTTTTAATCTGGACCTCACTCGCCCTTGGGTCATGGGCATCGTCAATCTGACACCAGACTCTTTTTCTGATGGCGGGCAGCATGCGCAGGGCTCACAGGCCTTGCTGCATGCCGAGCGGTTGTTGCGCGAAGGTGCAGGCATTCTGGACGTGGGGGCGGAGTCGACCCGACCTGGTGCCCAAGCGGTGCCGCTGGAAGACGAGTTGGCGCGGTTGATGCCATTTTTGAGGGAGGCCGTGCGGTGGCAGGTTCCGATATCGGTGGACACTTACAAGCCCGAGGTGATGCAGGCGGTTCTGGATATAGGGGTGGACATCGTGAACGACATCTGGGCTTTGCGCCAGCCGGGTGCCGAGCGCGTTGTGGTGGCCCATCCATCGTGCGGGGTGTGTTTGATGCACATGCACCGTGACCCAAAGACCATGCAACTTCACACCATGACCGGCGACGTTGTGTCCGATGTCAAGCTGTTTTTGCAAGCGCGGATGAAAAGTCTCTTGGCGCAAGGTGTAGATGCAGCCCGTTTGGTGCTGGATCCCGGCATTGGATTTGGCAAAACGGTGACGCAAAACTTCGAATTGCTGGTCCACCAAGCAGAGTTGATGCTGGACGGACGTCCCATCATGTCGGCTTGGTCGCGAAAGTCGTCCTTGGGGGCCGTGCTGAACCAAGATGGCGTCATTCCCAAGCCCGCTGAGCGCTTGTCGGCCAGTGTGGCTGCGGCTTTACTGGCCGTAGAGCGGGGTGCTCGCTTGATTCGCGTGCACGATGTCAAGCCCACGGTGGACGCCTTGAAAGTCTGGCAAGCAGTCCAAACAGCCACAGCTCAAAAATGAGCGCTGGCACTCAGTGCGTGTCAGGGATTGGGCTTGCCTAGACCGATAAAATCAGACTACTCATTATAAAAAAAGGATCAATGCATGGCACGGCAATATTTCGGGACAGACGGCATTCGCGGCACAGTGGGGCAAAGCCCCATCACGCCCGACTTCATTTTGCGTCTGGCCCATGCGGTCGGCCGTGTGTTGAAGGCCCAGGAACCCCATCCTGTGGTTTTGATCGGCAAAGACACCCGCATTTCCGGGTACATGCTCGAAAGTGCTTTGGAGTCGGGCTTCAACTCGGCAGGGGTCGACGTGGTCTTGCTCGGGCCTGTGCCGACGCCCGCTGTGGCTTACCTGACCCGAGCGCAGCGCGCTTCTTTGGGGGTGGTGATCAGTGCCAGTCACAACCCGTTTGCCGACAATGGCATCAAATTCTTCAGCGCCAAAGGACAGAAACTTTCCGATGATTGGGAGAAGTCCGTGGAGGCCAGGCTGCTGGAGGACCCGGTTTGGGCGGACTCTGCCGATCTGGGCAAGACCCGGCGACTGGACGATGCAGCGGGCCGATACATCGAGTTTTGCAAGAACACATTCCCCAACGACTTGACGCTTAAAGGCCTGAAGATCGTGGTGGACGCCGCCCACGGAGCGGCCTACCAGATCGCGCCCAAAGTCTTCCACGAATTGGGCGCAGAGGTGATCGCCATGGGTTGTGCACCCGATGGCCTGAACATCAACAAGGGCGTGGGCGCAACCCACCCCGAGACACTGGTGCAGGCCGTCAAGGACCACCGGGCCGATTACGGCGTGGCCCTCGATGGCGACGCCGACCGCCTGCAGTTGGTGGATGCCTCAGGGCGCTTGTTCAATGGCGATGAATTGTTGTACCTGATGGTCGCCGACCGTTTGGCCCGGGACGAGGCTGTGCCCGGTGCCGTGGGCACCTTGATGACCAATCTGGCGGTAGAGATTGCCCTCCAAAAGCGAGGCGTGCAATTTGTGCGGGCCAACGTGGGAGACCGTTACGTGTTGGAGGTATTGCATGACAAAGGCTGGTTGCTCGGTGGTGAAGGCTCGGGCCACTTGCTGGCCCTGGACAAGCACACCACGGGTGATGGGCTGGTCAGTGCTTTGCAGGTGCTGCAAGCCTGTGTGGGCAGCGGCAAGACCATGGCGCAGCTGCTCGAAGGGATCAGCCTCTTTCCGCAAACCTTGATCAATGTGCGCCTGTCGCCCGGCTTTGATTGGCCAGGTCACGCCCCTTTGTGGGCGGCCAAACAAGCGGTTGAGACCGAGTTGGGCGATTCCGGGCGGGTTTTGATTCGTGCCAGCGGCACCGAACCCTTGGTCCGCGTCATGGTGGAGGCCAAGGACGCGGCGCAGGCGCGTCTATGCGCTGAACGGATTGCGGCCACCTTGGCATGACGATCCCTGAGTTGTCCAGTTCTCCAGTGGCTTGGGCGGGCCTGAAGGTGCACGCTCCACCCATGTGGTGGGGCATGTCCAAGGTCCTTGAGGGCGACTTTTTTAGTAGATCAGCCGGTCCGGCTTGATCTCTTGCAAGATCGTGGTGGCGATTTCTTCGATCGATTTGGTGGTTGTGGACAACCAGCGGATGCCTGATCGGCGCATCATCGCCTCGGCTTCCGAGACTTCCATGCGGCAGTTGTCTAGGCTGGCGTAACGCGAGTTGGGGCGGCGCTCCGTGCGGATTTCGGACAGACGCTCCGGCTGGATGCTCAGGCCAAAGATTTTCGAGCGATGTGGCATCAGCGCGGGCGGCAACTGTTTGCGCTCAAAGTCCTCCGGGATCAAGGGGTAGTTGGCCGCTTTCAAGCCGTGCTGCATGGCCAGATAAAGGCTGGTGGGGGTTTTGCCGCTGCGGCTGACGCCCACCAAAATGACATCCGCCGACTCCAGATCTCGATTCGATTGACCATCATCGTGCGCCAGCGAAAAATTGATGGCTTCAATCCGGTCGTGGTATTCCTTGCTTTTGCTCACGTCCGAAAAACGGCCCACTCGGTGGTGCGACTTGATACCGAGCTCGGCTTCCAATGGGTTGACAAATGTACCGAACATGTCGAGCAGCATGCCCTGGCAATGTTCTTGAAGGACTTTGAGGACATCCATGTTCACCAGGGTGGTGAACACAATGGGCTTGGTCCCTTCCGTGTCGGCGGTGTGGTTGATCTGCCGCACCGCTTGGTGTGCTTTGTCGATGGTGTCTGTGAATGGCAATCGTACATGGCGAGATTTCATGTCGAATTGGGCCAGGATCGCATTGCCAAAAGTTTCGGCGGTGATGCCTGTGCCGTCCGATACGAAAAATACAGTGCGTTTTGGCATGCTCGTCATTTTTTTCAATGGCCGGGGTCAACATGACCCCTAAAATCAGTCAATTATCCACCGCTGTCCACTCGGGGTTCTTTTCAAAGAACAACACAACCCTGACCTGCACCATGGAGCCAGATTTTAACTTTGGAGCTTTGCATGTCTGATCTTTTCAGTGAGACCGCTTTGGTCGTTCCCTTTGAGTTGTTGCGCATGACCGACGTCGAGTCGGTCGGGGGTAAAAACGCCAGCTTGGGGGAGATGATTTCTCAACTGCCTTCAGGTGTGCGCGTCCCCACGGGCTTTGCCACCACCGCCCACGCCTTTCGCCAGTTTTTGGCGTTGGGTGGCCTGACCGCGCGCATCAATGCCCGACTCGATGCCCTGGACACCGAGGACGTGCGCGCCTTGGCCGCAGCAGGTGCCGAAATTCGCGCCATGGTCGAGGCCCAGCCTTTTCCAGCGGATCTGGAACAAGCCATTCGCGCAGAATTTTTGAGCCTGCAAAGCAGTAACCCGGAGGCTTCGTTTGCGGTGCGTTCTTCGGCTACGGCCGAAGATTTGCCCGATGCCTCGTTTGCCGGTCAGCAAGAAACCTTTTTGAACGTGGTCGGTATCGACGATGTCCTGCATAAGATGAAAGAGGTGTTTGCCTCGCTCTACAACGACCGCGCCATAAGCTACCGCGTGCACAAAGGCTTTGCCCACGCCGGTGTGGCGTTGTCGGCGGGCGTGCAGCGCATGGTGCGCTCCGATTTGGGTGCGGCGGGCGTCATGTTCACCATCGACACCGAGTCGGGCTTCGAAGACGTGGTGTTCATCACCTCGAGCTACGGTTTGGGCGAGACGGTGGTGCAGGGTGCAGTGAACCCCGACGAGTTCTATGTCCACAAGCCGATGCTGGCAGCCGGCAAGCGCAGCGTGATCCGTCGCAACCTGGGCTCCAAGCTCATTGAGATGGTGTTCGCCAGCGCGCAAGAAAAAGCGGCTTCGGGCAAGTTGGTCAAAACCACCGACGTTCCTACCGAGTTGCGCAACCGGTATAGCCTGTCCGATGACGATGTCGAGCAATTGGCCCGCTATGCGGTGGTCATCGAGCAGCATTACGGTCGCCCCATGGACATCGAGTGGGGTAAAGACGGCGCCGATGGCTTGCTTTACATCTTGCAAGCCCGCCCTGAAACCGTGAAAAGTCTGGCCAAGGGCACGCCCGAGTTGCGTTACAAGCTCAAAGGCAAAAGCGCCATTCTGGCTGAGGGCAGGGCGATTGGCCAAAAGATTGGCACCGGCCCGGTACGCCTGGTTCACCACATCAGTGAGATGGACCAAGTTCAGCCGGGCGATGTGTTGGTGACCGACATGACCGATCCCAACTGGGAACCGGTGATGAAGCGCGCCAGCGCCATTGTGACCAACCGAGGCGGACGCACTTGCCACGCGGCCATCATTGCTCGAGAACTGGGCATTCCTGCGGTGGTCGGTTGTGGTAACGCCACCGAGCAATTGACCGAAGGCAGTCTGGTCACCGTCAGCTGCGCCGAGGGCGATACCGGGCACATTTACGATGGGCTGCTCGAAACCGAAATTAGCGAAATCCAGCGCGGCGTGCTGCCTGAGATTCAAACCAAAATCATGATGAATGTGGGCAACCCACAGCTGGCCTTTGACTTTGCGCAGCTGCCCAACGCCGGTGTCGGTCTGGCCCGTCTGGAGTTCATCATCAACAACAACATCGGCGTGCACCCCAAGGCCATACTGGACTATCCTGCCATCGACGCTGACCTGAAAAAAGCTGTTGAGTCGGTAGCCCGTGGCCACGCCTCTCCCCGTGCTTTTTACGTTGACAAGGTCGCCGAAGGCGTGGCCAGCATCGCCGCTGCCTTCTGGCCCAAGCCGGTCATCGTGCGACTGTCGGACTTCAAGAGCAACGAATACCGCAAGCTCATTGGCGGCAGCCGCTACGAGCCGGAAGAAGAAAACCCGATGCTGGGCTTCAGGGGCGCGGCGCGCTACATCAGCGCAGACTTCGGTGAGGCTTTTGCCATGGAGTGCGAAGCCCTCAAGCGGGTGCGAGGCGAGATGGGCCTGAACAATGTGCAAATCATGGTGCCCTTTGTGCGCACCTTGGGCCAGGCCGAAAAGGTCACCCAACTGCTGGCCAGCCAAGGTCTGCACCGCGGCGAAAACGAGCTCAAGTTGATCATGATGTGCGAGGTGCCAAGCAACGCCATCCTCGCTGAGCAGTTTCTTGAGTTTTTTGATGGTTTCTCGATTGGTTCGAACGACCTGACTCAGCTGACTTTGGGTTTGGACCGCGACTCAGGCATGCCGCTTTTGGCCGCTGATTTTGACGAGCGTGATCCTGCCGTGACGGCCTTGATTTCTCAAGCCATCAAGGCCTGCTTGTCCAAGGGCAAATACATTGGTATTTGCGGCCAGGGTCCATCGGACCATCCCGACTTTGCGCATTGGTTGATGGACCAAGGCATCAGCTCGATCTCGCTGAACCCGGACACGGTCATCGAAACCTGGACCAATCTGGGGCGCTGAGCCTGCGGCCTCTTTCAAAATCAGGACAAGGTGATGAGTCAAGCTGATAACGTTGCCATGTCTTCCGCTTACCGCTGGCGATTGCACCGCAATGTCCTGATTTATGTGGTTTTTCTTCTGAGTTTGATCGGGGTGATGGCCTGGGCTGAGCGCGCAGGCCTGTCACGCAACTTGATCGGCCCGATCTTCCTGTTCAGCACGGTCATGATTTATGCGCTGATCGGAATCGCGGGCAGAACCACCAACGAGGACGAATACTATGTGGCCGGTCGGCGCATCCCAGCCATGTACAACGGCATGGCCACGGCAGCAGACTGGATGAGCGCGGCTTCTTTCATCAGCCTGGCAGGGGCGCTGTACCTGCAAGGCTTTTCCGGCAGTGGCAACCAGCCCGGTGGCCTGGCCTATGTGATCGGCTGGACCGGCGGTTTTTGTCTGGTGGCCTTGTTGATTGCCCCGCAATTGCGTGCCATGCGCTTGTACACCTTGCCCGACTACTTCGACCAACGCTATGGCGGTCGCTGGCCACGTGTGATTGCTGCGCTGGCCTCTGTGCTGTGTTCATTCACCTATGTGGTTGCCCAGATCTATGGCATTGGCCTGATCGCTTCTCGACTGACCGGTGTGCAATTCGAAATCGGTATTTTGTTGGGCTTGGGCGGTGTTTTGCTGTGCTCTTTTCTGGGAGGGATGCGGGCCATCACCTGGACCCAAGTGGCGCAGTACATCATGTTGCTGTTGGCTTTTCTCATTCCTGTGTCCTGGTTGGCTTACAAACAACTGGGCAACCCTGTGGCACCTTGGGTCTATGGTGCGCAGCTGTCGGCCATTGCCAGCATCGAAAAGCGCCTGATGGACGACCCGGCCGAGCTGGAAGTGCGCCGCGAATACGCTCAGCGGGCAAAACTCTATGCTTCGCGCTTGCAAGATGTGGATGCGGCCATGGTCGATTTGCGACAGCAATTAGAGGAAAAAATCCGCTTGCTCAAGGCGCAGGGGGCCGACTTTGCCACCATTGCCCAAGTCCGCCGTGAGCTGCTGGCCGTGCCTCACGAACCCTCTGCTGCCCGCGAGTTGTGGACCCGCGCCTTGCACGACAACCTCGAACGGGCGCGGCCTTTGGGCGGCATGCCCCCGCACACACAGGCTTTCACAGGGGAGCCCGGAGGTGGGCTGGCCCAAGAGATATTGTTCAGCGAGTCGCGCCTGAATTTCTTGGCCCTTGTCTTTTGCCTGATGATTGGCACGGCAGGATTGCCGCACTTGTTGACCCGCTTCTATACCTTGCCTTCGGTGTCCGAAACGCGCAGCTCGGTGGCCTGGTCCTTGTTTTTCATCGGCCTGATTTACCTGAGCGTGCCCGCTTTGGCTGTGCTGGTGAAGTTCGAGGTGCTCAATACCTTGGTGGGCAGCAGCTTTGCCGACTTGCCTAGCTGGATGGCCCAGTGGGCCAGGTTGGACTCGGCCTTGCTGTCGTTTTCAGACGTTAACGGTGACGGAATTTTGCAGCTGGGTGAGCTCAAACTCGGGGCAGACATGATCATGTTGGCCACGCCCGAATTGGGTGGAATGCCGTTTGTGGTGTCTGGCTTGGTGGCCGCTGGCGGGCTGGCAGCCGCTTTGTCGACAGCCGATGGTTTGCTGTTGACGATCAGCAATGGTTTGGTGCGCGACATGCGGCCCAATGGCGTCAATGGCCCCAAGTCTTCCGAAGGGCGGGTGATCCTGTCTAAGTTTGCTTTGCTGGCTGTGGCCATGCTGGCTGCGGTGGTCGCGGCTTTCAAGCCCGCAGAAATCCTGGCCTTGGTGTCGGCCTCTTTTTCGCTGGCTGCATCTGCCTTTTTTCCAGGCATGGTGCTGGGGATGGCCTGGCAGCGGGTGCATCGTGCGGCGGTGGTTCTGGGGATGCTGTCGGGTTTGGGGGTGACGATTTTTTACATCTTGGTCAATGCCCCTGGTTTCCGCCATTTTTGGGGGTTGGACCCTTCTGGCTGCTTGTGGTGGGGCATTCAGCCCTTGTCCGCAGGCGTTTTCGGGGTCCCTGTTGGTTTTGTGGTCATGGTGCTGGCCACCTGGCTGATCCCGCAGCGCCTGATGGGACCCAACCTGCGTTCACAAACTCCCCAAGCCGACCCGCCTAACCACTATCCGGGACTGTGATCTTCAGGCTATAATGATGGGCTTAGCCTTGCTGCACCCCGACAGACGCTGGGGGCAGCTATTCCAACCATTTGGGTTAACCTCAAGGAGTTTCAATGCGTCATTACGAAATCATTTTGCTGATCCATCCCGATCAGTCAGAACAAGTGCCGGCCATGCTGGAGCGCTACAAGGGCATGATCACTGCTGGCGGTGGCAGCATTCACCGTGTCGAAGACTGGGGTCGCCGTCAACTGGCGTACCAAATAAACAAGCTGGGCAAAGCACACTACCTGTGCGTGAACATTGAAGCCGACCAAGCCGTGATGGTCGAACTCGAGCACGCTTTCAAGTTCAACGATGCCGTGCTGCGTCACCTGACGGTGCTGAAGAAGAAAGCCGACAACGGTCCTTCTTCCATGATGAAGACGGTCGAGCGCGAAGAAGCCCGCAAGTCACAACAAGCCGAATTCGCCGCTTGACACGTGCCTGTTGAGGAGTGAACCGTACCGAATTGAAAGCCTGTATTGCCGAGCAAGCCGCTTTGCGATACAACCCCGCTGGTTTGCCTGCTCTGGATTTGATTCTGGAACACGCCTCTGAAGTACAAGAGGCCGGGCAAATGCGCAAAGTTCAGTTGAAACTTCGTGCCTTGGCCATCGGGTCATTGGCCGAAAGACTGGCCAAGCAAGCGGTAGGCAGTGTCTTGACGGTTCAAGGCTTTTTGGCCACCCCTCGACAAGGCAAAAGTGTCGTGTTGCACATTCAACAGTTTCAGCAAGATTAATTTCAGGAGGCCCCATGGCCACGTTCAAAAAATTCAACAAAGACAAGCGCCCTAAGCGCAACACCCAGTCACTGCTGTTCAAGCGCAAGCGTTTTTGCCGCTTCACAGTCACTGGCGTCGAAGAGATCGACTACAAAGATGTGGACACCTTGCGTGACTTCATTGCCGAAAACGGCAAAATCATTCCTGCGCGCCTGACTGGCACCCGTGCCATTTTCCAGCGCCAGCTCAACACTGCCATCAAGCGCGCTCGCTTTTTGGCCATGTTGCCCTACACCGACCAGCACAAAGTCTAAGGAGTCCAACCATGCAAATCATTCTGCTCGAAAAGGTTGTAAACCTGGGTAATCTGGGTGATATCGTCAAAGTCAAAGACGGCTATGCGCGCAACTTTCTGATCCCCCAAGGTCGTGCACGCCGTGCGACCGAAGCCAACAAGGCCGAGTTCGAAGCTCGCCGCGTTGAATTGGAAAAAGCCGCTGCCGCTAAATTGGCCGAAGCCCAGGCCCAAGGAGAGAAATTGTCTGGCCTGGTGGTCAAGTTGTCGCAAAAAGCCGGTGTGGATGGCCGTTTGTTTGGTTCAGTGACCAACCATGACATCGCCGAAGAGCTGAACAAACAAGGCTACAAACTGGTCAAGTCACAGATCCGCATGCCCCACGGCCCCATCAAAGTGGTGAGCGAGTCTTCCGTGTCGGTGGCATTGCACACCGACGTGGTGGTGGACGTGACCGTGACGGTGTACGGCGAAACAGCCTGATTTTTGTGGCGCCCTGAAAAGCCGTCTGGCCTTGTGCTTGGCGGCTTTTTTATTTGGTTCCGCGATCTGACTTTTACAGAACAGCACACCGAATGCACAAAGCTTATCCACAGCTTTATCCCGAACTTGAAGCGTTTTTGCGAATACTATGGTCTTTTGAGGCCTGATACCGATGTCCGTCGTTTTTGCTCCTTCCTTGAACACCTTTCATTCCGACCTTGCTGGCGACAACCCGGTGGCCAAGCTGCGCGTGCCACCGCATTCGATTGAAGCCGAGTCCAGTGTTCTTGGCGGCTTGTTGCTGGACAACGGCGCCTGGGACCGTGTGGGGGATTTGCTGGTTGACAACGACTTTTACCGGCATGAACACAAGCTGATTTATGCGGCCATCGGGGCGCTGATCAACGCCTCTAAGCCGGCCGACGTGATCACTGTGAACGAGCAGTTGCAAAACCAGGGCAAGGCCGAGGAAATGGGGGGCTTGGGCTACTTGAACTCCTTGGCGCAGTATGTGCCCAGCGCCAGCAACATTCGCCGCTATGCCGAGATCGTGCGTGAGCGTTCGATCTTGCGCAAACTGGTGTCCGCCAGCGACGAAATCGCGACCAACGCCTTCAATCCCCAGGGAAAGGCGATTGACCGCATCCTGGACGAGGCCGAGCAAAAAATCTTCAACATTGGTGAGGAAGGCTCGCGCATGAAGCAGGGCTTCCAGTCAATGGACACACTGGTGGTGGAGTTGCTCGACCGCGTGAACGAGATGGCCAACAATCCCAACGACATCACCGGGGTTCCCACTGGTTTCTACGACCTGGACCGTATGACCTCGGGCTTGCAGCCTGGGGATATGGTGGTGTTGGCGGCTCGACCTTCCATGGGTAAAACCGCTTTTGCGATCAACATCGCCGAGCATGTGGCCTTGAACGAGGGCTTGCCAGTGGCGGTGTTTTCGATGGAAATGGGCGCATCGCAGTTGGCGGTGCGTGTGGTGGGTTCGATCGGTCGCATTGATCAAGGCCATTTGCGCACTGGCAAGCTCAGCGATGACGAGTGGCCACGCTTGACGGAGGCCATTGAAAAACTGCGCAACGTGTCCTTGCACATCGACGAAACGCCAGGCCTGACGTCGTCCGAATTGCGGGCCAATGCCCGGCGGCTGGCGCGCCAGTGCGGCAAGTTGGGACTGATTGTGGTGGACTATTTGCAGCTGATGAGTGGTTCGGGCGGCGCTGGCGGTGACAATCGCGCCACCGAACTGGGTGAGATTTCGCGGGGCCTGAAAATGCTGGCCAAAGAGTTGCAGTGTCCGGTGATTGCCTTGTCGCAGTTGAACCGCAGTGTCGAGCAGCGCACTGACAAACGCCCCATGATGAGCGACTTGCGCGAGTCCGGCGCCATCGAGCAGGATGCCGACATCATCATGTTCATTTACCGCGACGACTACTACAACAAGGATTCCAAAGATCCGGGCGTTGCGGAAATCATCATCGGTAAGCAGCGCAACGGCCCGACGGGCACGGTGCGGCTGACATTCCTGAAGAACCTGACGCGGTTTGAAAGTCTTGCGTCGGGTCTGAGCGACGATTACTGAGACCCGACTGCGTCGGCTCAGAGGGCTTCGCTGGCGAAGTCTGCCAGTCTGGAGCGCTCCCCGCGTGCCAAGGTGATGTGGCCACCGTGCGCCCAACCTTTGAAACGGTCTACTGCGTAGGTCAGGCCGGATGAGCCCTCGGTCAGGTAGGGCGTGTCAATTTGGGCGAGGTTGCCCATGCAGATGATCTTGGTGCCCGGGCCGGCGCGGGTGATCAAAGTTTTCATTTGCTTGGGCGTCAGGTTTTGCGCTTCGTCGATGATCACGTACTTGTTCATGAAGGTGCGACCGCGCATGAAATTCATGCTCTTGATCTTGATGCGGCTCTTGATCAGCTCGTTGGTCGCTGCGCGACCCCATTCACCGGCGTTGCCGCCCTCGCCCTTGGCCAAAAACTCCAAGTTGTCGTCCAATGCGCCCATCCAAGGGCCCATTTTCTCTTCTTCGGTGCCGGGCAAAAAGCCGATGTCTTCGCCCACGCTCACTGTCGCGCGGGTCATGATGATCTCGGTATAGCGGCGATCATCCAGCACCTGAGTGAGGCCTGCGGCCAGGGCCATCAGTGTTTTACCCGTGCCAGCGGTCCCCGCCAGCGTCACAAAGTCGATGTCCGGATCGGTCAACAGGTTCATCGCGAAGTTCTGTTCTCGGTTGCGTGTGGTGACGCCCCAAACCGCATTCTTTTGGTGGTTGAAGTCCTTCAGCGTGCGCAGCACCGCCGTCTTACCGCGAATTTCGGTGACGCGCGCAAACAGGCTGGGTTCTCCGGGTGCCTCAAAATACACGAACTGATTCATGAACAGGCTCGGCACGATGGGGCCGCTGATGCGGTAGAAGGTGTGGGTGCCTTGCTGCCAGCTTTCCACCGTTTTGCCATTTTTGAGCCAAAAGTCAGGTGGCAAAGCCATGGAGCCCGGGTACAACAGGTCGCCGTCTTCCAGGGTCTTGTCATTTTGGTAGTCTTCGGCCTGCAGCCCCAGCGCTCGGGCCTTGACGCGCATGTTGATGTCCTTGGACACCAGCACCACTTCGCGAGGCGCATGCAGCTGGCCCAGCGCCTTGACCACGCCCAGGATCTGGTTGTCGGCTTTGCCTTGCGGCAGTGCCAGGGGCAGGCTCAGGTCGAGCGCCTGGGTCTGGAAAAACAACTGCCCTGTGGCATCCGAGTGGCCCGTGACACTCAAGGCTGAGCCTTGGCTCAGGTCTTGCCCTTGTCCAGAGGCCAACGCGTCGAGGGAGCGGCTGGCTTGACGGGCATTGCGCGCCACTTCGGTCATGCCTTTTTTGTGGCCGTCGAGCTCTTCCAGCACGATCATGGGCAAAAAGACATCGTGTTCCTCAAAGCGGAACAGACTCATCGGGTCGTGCATCAGCACATTGGTGTCGAGAACAAAGAGTTTGCTCGGGCCGTTGCGACGTTTGGTTCGGGCTGTAGCGGATTTGTTCACCCGACTGGCTGGCGTGGCCAAAGCGGAACGGGGCTCAGCTTGCGGCATGCCTGCGGGCTCGATGTTTGACGTGGCCAGCGCACCCCCTGGGGTCTTGGGTGACAGTGGACTGGCGTCGATCTTGCGCGGCCGTGCAGAACGTTTGGCTGTGCTGGCCTGGGGGGTCTCGCTGGCCAAGCCCCGTTTCGTTTCGATTTGCACCATGACGGGTGCATCGGTTGGCGTCTCGCTGTTGTCAAAGGCTGTGTGGGTCAAGCGGCTGGCGCGGTGAGTGGGAGCGGGTGGCAATGGCATGAACGAAGGCCTTTAGAGGATTGAAAATTCGGACACCAGAAAACAAAAAGCCGCCAGGTAAACCGGGCGGCTTGAAGATAAAAATATGAGGGACTGCGTTTCAGCGTCATGAATTCATTATGCACGAGCCCTGTGACAACACAGGCTGGTGACATCAAACCACAGCATTGGCTTTTTTGAGGTCCTTGACGGCCTGCAACACTTCTTCGACATGGCCGGGGACCTTCAGGCCGCGCCACTCTTGCTTGAGGGTGCCGTCGGCCCCGATCAAGAAGGTGCTGCGCTCTATGCCTTTGACCTTTTTGCCGTACATGATCTTGTTTTTCACCACACCAAACATGTGGCACATCTTTTCTTCGGTGTCGGCAATCAACTCGAAGGGCAGCTCCAGCTTGGCTTTGAAATCGTCGTGCGATTTCATATTGTCTCGTGACACGCCAAGGACCAAGGCGCCGGCTTTCACGAAATCTTTGTATTTGTCGCGAAACTGCATGGCTTCAGTGGTGCAGCCAGGGGTGTTGTCTTTGGGATAGAAAAACAAAACAACGGTTTGACCCACGTGGGAGATGTTCGAAACTTTCAGACCGCTGGTGGCATTGGCTTCAAATTCGGGAAGGGGTTTGTTGAGAACGATCGCCATTGAACTTTATCTCGCTTGACTGGTTGAGCGGGTGCCACCATTGCTTGGTGTCAGTTTCGCTAAAGGCCTTGGGCCTCGACAGCCCTCTATTTTACCCGGAACAGCCATTGGCATTTGCGCGCCAAGAGCAGAGAAAAAAACAACGAAAGAAATCATGCTTTAGGACTCGATCAAAAGCAAGGCGACCACCTTGCGTCCTTCACTGGCCAGGATGTTGTAGGTGCGACATGCCGCAGCAGTGTCCATGGTTTCTACGCCGATGCCGCGCATGAACAGGTCCTGCAGCCATTGCGGCTTGGCAAAACGCAGCTTTTGTCCGCTGCCGAACAAAACCAGCTCGGCACCGCTTTGGGCCCAGGGGCTGAAGTCGCTCGCGCCAAGTGCTTCAAAGTGGCCCGTCGCCCAGGTCGCAGACGGTATATTGGGCAGGCTGGTCACGGCCACCGACTGTGCATGCCGCACGCCATTGACTTCGATCCAAGCCCTGTCGTAAGCGTTGATGGTGGGGGCATTGGATTTGTCGGGCTGGAGTTTCATGGGGTGGGAAAATTCAGGGGAGGCGCAATTAAAGGGCAAGCTGTGAAAACTGCGCTGGAGAGGCCAAAGAAATGTGGTCAAATTATAGGTTTTCCCTGATCCACACTGCCTTTGGAGGCTCTTTGAAGACCATTCAGAAATCTGCCAAGCTGGCCAACGTTTGTTATGACATTCGCGGCCCCATCATGGACCGAGCGCGTCAGATGGAAGAGGACGGCCACAAGATCATCAAATTGAACATCGGCAACCTGGCTGTTTTTGGTTTTGATGCGCCCGAAGAGATCCAGCAGGACATGATCCGCAACCTGCCCAATTCGGCGGGTTATTCGGACAGCAAAGGCATTTTTGCGGCTCGTAAGGCCGTGATGCACGAAACCCAGAAACAAGGCATTTTGGGTGTGACGCTGGACGATATTTATCTGGGCAATGGGGCCAGCGAGTTGATCGTGATGGCCACCAACGGATTGCTTGACGATGGCGACGAGTTGCTTTTGCCTTCGCCTGATTACCCGCTGTGGACGGCGGCGGCCAGTCTGTCGGGGGGCACGCCTGTGCATTACCGCTGCGAGGAAGCCAATGGCTGGATGCCCAATTTGGACGATATCCGTGCCAAGGTCACACCGCTCACCAAGGGCATTGTGGTCATCAACCCCAACAACCCCACGGGTGCCTTGTACACCGATGAGTTGCTCAAGGGCATCGTGGCGATTGCGCGTGAGCATGGTCTGGTGATCTTTGCCGATGAGGTGTACGACAAGGTTTTGTACGACGGCGTCAAGCACACCCCCTTGGGCAGTTTGTCGCAAGACGTGGTCACCTTGACCTTCAACTCCTTGTCCAAAAGCTACCGTTCGTGCGGTTACCGTGCGGGGTGGATGGTGATTTCGGGCGACAAGAAAAGAGCCCGCGATTACATCGAGGGCCTGAACATGCTCTCTAACATGCGTTTGTGCGCCAACGTTCCAGGCCAGTGGGCCATTCAAACAGCTTTGGGTGGACATCAAAGCATCAATGAATTGGTGGGCGAGGGGGGGCGCTTGCGCAAGCAGCGCGATGTGGCGTACCAGTTGATCACGGCGATCCCGGGGGTCAGTTGCGTCAAACCCCGTGCGGCTTTGTACATGTTTCCCAAACTCGATCCTCAGATCTACCCGGTACAAGACGACCAGGATTTCTTCTTGCAGCTTCTCGAGGAAACCAAGGTCATGCTGGTTCAGGGTACGGGCTTTAACTGGCCTGATGCCGACCATTTTCGAATCGTATTTTTGCCCCATGAAGACGATTTGCGCGAGGCCATTGGCCGCGTCGCTCGTTTTCTGGAGGGAGCACGCCAACGTTTTGGCACCGAAGCGGTGTTGTCCTGAATTCAATCCCTGCCCGAGCCTTTCGGGCGAATTGCAGTAAAGAAGAGATAAATGAAACCGATCAAAGTGGGCCTCTTGGGCGTGGGCACTGTAGGCAGCGGCACTTTCAATGTGCTCAGGCGCAACCAGGGAGAAATTCAGCGCCGTGCAGGCCGTGGCATTGAAATCACCATGGTGGCCGATTTGGACGTGGCGCGTGCCCAAGCCCTTGTGGGCGAGGGCGTTCAGGTGGTGGGCGATGCCCGCGCAGTGATTGCCAATCCCGAGATCGACATCGTCATTGAGTTGATTGGTGGTTACGGCATTGCCAAAGCGCTGGTGTTGGAGGCCATTGCCGCGGGCAAACATGTGGTCACCGCCAACAAGGCCTTGTTGGCCGTGCACGGCACCGAAATTTTTGCGGCTGCGCAGGCCAAAGGTGTGGTGGTGGGTTTTGAAGCCGCCGTGGCGGGTGGGATTCCGATCATCAAGGCGTTGCGTGAAGGCTTGACCGCCAACAGCATTCAGTGGGTGGCGGGCATCATCAACGGCACCACCAACTTCATTCTTTCCGAGATGCGCGACAAGGGACTGGACTTTGCCGATGTGCTCAAGGAGGCCCAGCGCCTGGGTTACGCCGAAGCCGACCCGACCTTTGACATTGAAGGCGTGGACGCTGCCCACAAAGTGACCTTGATGAGCGCAATCGCCTTTGGCATTCCGGTGCAGTTTGACAAGGCCTATGTCGAGGGCATCACGAAACTGGGCGCAGCCGACATCAAATATGCAGAGCAATTGGGCTACCGCATCAAACTGCTTGGCATCACCAAGCGCACCGCGCAAGGCATCGAGTTGCGCGTGCACCCCAGCCTGGTGCCGACCCAGCGCCTGATTGCCAACGTTGAAGGCGCCATGAACGCTGTGATGGTGCAAGGCGATGCCGTGGGCACCACCTTGTTTTACGGCAAGGGCGCAGGCTCCGAACCCACCGCCAGCGCGGTCATTGCCGACCTGGTGGACATCACCCGTTTGCATACGGCAGATCCCCTCAACCGCGTGCCGCATTTGGCTTTCCAGCCGGGCGCCATGAGCAACTTGGCTGTGTTGCCCATGTCTGAGGTGGTGACCAGTTATTACCTGCGTTTGCGCGTGGCCGATCAAGCCGGTGTGCTGGCCAAATTGACTGGTTTGCTGGCCCAGGCCGACATCAGCATCGACGCGGTGTTGCAGCGCGAGGCCGATCAGGTCAGCCAAGCGGGTGAAAACCAGACCGATGTGATCATCCTGACCCACGACACGCGTGAGGGCACTCTAAGCGAGGTGTTGGCCCAGATGCAAGCCTTGCCCACCGTGATGGCCCCGATCGTGCGCATTCGCAAGGAAGAGTTGAACTGATGCGTTACCTGTCGACACGCGGTCACGCCGACCGCCCAAAGTTTTGTGACATCTTGCTCGAGGGCTTGGCACCAGACGGCGGTCTTTACTTGCCTGAAAGCTATCCGCAACTCGACGCTGCGGCTCTGACGCGTTTGCGCCAAGTCTGGCAAAGCCAAGGTTATGCGGCTTTGGCCTTTGAGGTCTTGTCCCTCTACATTGACGACATTCCACCGAGCGACTTGCAGGACTTGTGCCGCAAGACCTACACGCCTGAAGTGTTTGGCACCCCAGAAATTGTGCCGCTCAAGCCCTTGCAGGCTGCAGAGCAAGCCCAGCCCAAGATGTATTTGGAGGCTTTGTCCAACGGTCCCACTTTGGCCTTCAAGGACATGGCCATGCAGTTGCTGGGCAACTTGTTTGAATACGAGTTGGCGCGGCGCGGCGAAACGCTGAACATTTTGGGTGCCACCTCGGGCGACACCGGCAGCGCGGCCGAATACGCCATGCGCGGCAAAAAAGGCGTGCGCGTGTTTATGACCAGCCCGAACGGCCGCATGAGCCCGTTCCAGCAAGCGCAGATGTTCAGTCTGCTCGACGAAAACATCCACAACATCGCCATCGAAGGTGTGTTTGACGACTGCCAGGACATCGTCAAGGCGGTCTCCAACGATCTGGAGTTCAAGCGGAAATACAAAATCGGGACTGTGAACTCCATTAACTGGGCGCGTTTGCTGGCCCAAGTGGTGTATTACTTTGCCGGGTACTTTCAGGCCACCTACAGCAACGACCAAAAAGTCAGCTTCACCGTGCCGAGCGGGAATTTTGGCAACGTGTGCGCAGGCCATGTGGCCCGCATGATGGGCTTGCCGATTGACCGCTTGGTGGTGGCCACCAACGAAAACGATGTGCTCGACGAGTTTTTCCGAACGGGTGTTTACCGCGTTCGCGGTACCGCCGATACACACGAGACCTCTAGCCCGTCAATGGATATTTCCAAAGCCAGTAATTTCGAACGTTTCGTGTTCGACTTGCTGGGCAGAGACAGTGCAAAAACCAAAGCCATTTTTGGAACAGGCCTGAGCCAGCAAGGGTTCTTTGATTTGTCGGGTGACGCGTGCTTTGCCCAGGCCGCCACGGTGTATGGCTTTGACAGTGGTCGCAGCATCCACAACGACCGCATCAAGACCATTCAGCAGGTGTTTGAGTGCTACGGCATGGTGATTGACACCCACACCGCCGACGGCGTGAAGGTGGCGCAAGAACACCTTCACAAGCAGGTGCCCATGATCGTGCTCGAAACGGCTTTGCCTATCAAGTTCGCAGCCACCATCGTGCAAGCCTTGGGCCGTCAGCCTGAACGTCCACCGCAGTTTGAAGGCATCGAAGCCTTGCCTAAACGCGTGCAGGTGATGAAAGCGGATGCGGATTTGGTCAAGGCCTACATCGTGCAACACTGCGACTGAAAGCACATGAGCACTGCCCCCCGCGCTCTGTTGATGCCCTTGGACGATGCGCTGCAAGCGCTGCTCGCGCGCATCAACCCCTTGACCGATTTGGAGTCGATTGCCACCCTCGATGCCGATGGCCGCGTGTTGGCCGAGGACCTGGTTTCGGCCTTGCAAGTGCCCGCCTTTGACAACTCGTCGATGGACGGCTACGCGGTGCGGCGCGCCGATTTGTTGCCGCCAGGCGTCTCGTTGCGCGTGGGCCAGCGCATCGCGGCCGGGCACACCGGTCAGCCGCTGGCCCCAGGCCAAGTTGCCCGCATTTTCACTGGCGCGCCTGTGCCCGAAGGCGCCGACGCCATCGTCATGCAAGAGCAAGCCGAGCCTGTTCCCGGAGAATCCGATGCCGTACGCTTTTCGGTGCTGCCCGAACCCGGGCAGTGGATTCGCCTCAGCGGCGAAGACATCCGCCAAGGCCAGACAGCTTTGCAGCGTGGTCAAAAACTGGGGCCTGCCGAACTGGGCCTGGCCGCGAGCCTGGGTCTGGCGCACCTGCCTGTTTTGCGCCGCCCTCGGGTGGCCTTGTTTTCGACGGGCGACGAGTTGGTGATGCCGGGCGATGTGGCCCCGCAGGACATGCCCCCAGGCAGTATTTACAACTCCAACCGCTTTTTCCTGCGCAGCTTGTTGCACCGCATGGGCTGTGAAGTCAGTGATCTGGGCATTGTGCCTGACCGGCGCGAGGCCACTGTGGCGGCTCTCAAAACCGCTGCCGACCACCACGATCTGATCCTGACCAGTGGCGGCGTGTCTGTGGGCGAAGAGGACCACGTCAAACCGGCTGTGCAGTCTTTGGGCGAGTTGAATCTGTGGCAAATCGCCATGAAGCCGGGCAAACCCTTTGCCTATGGCCAGGTGCGGCGTCAGACTGCCGAGGGCGTGGCCCACTTCGTGGGCTTGCCTGGCAACCCGGTGTCAAGTTTCATGACTTTTTTGCTCTTGGTCAGGCCTTTGCTGCGCCAATTACAAGGCATGCCACCCTCTGGCCCACCGACCCAGCGCTTGCCTGCGCACTTCGAGTGGCCCAAGGCCGACAGGCGCCGAGAATTCTTGCGGGTACGGCGTAATGCTCAGGGCGGCTTGGACCTGTTTCCCAACCAGAGTTCGGGGGTGTTGACCTCGGTGGTCTGGGCCGATGGGGTGGTGGACAACCCGGGTGGCCAGACGATTGAGCCCGGTCAACTGGTCGATTTTTGGCCCTTTTCGGAGTGTTTGGCATGAAAGTGCAAGTTCGCTATTTCGCCTCGCTGCGCGAAACCATTGGCTTGTCTCACGAAACCGTGGAGACCCAGGCCATCGATTTGGCCGCTTTGCGCACCGAGCTGATGGCCCGGGGCGAGCACTACCGCGTCTGCTTGATGCCCGAGCGTCCGGTGCGCATGGCCCTGAACCAAATCATGGTTCAAGACAACGCCAGCCTGACGGAAGGCTGCGAGGTCGGCTTTTTCCCGCCTGTCACCGGAGGTTGATGCCATGTCGCCCCAAGTCAGCATTCAGACCAAGGACTTTGACGTCACGCAGGAGTTGACCGCACTCAGGGGGCAGGACTTGCGCGTGGGTGCCGTGTGCAGCTTTGTAGGTACCGTGCGCGACACCCGTGCCTTGACGGGTCAAGCGCACGACGAAGTCCAGGCCATGGAGCTTGAGCACTACCCGGGCATGACTGAAAAATCGATCGAAGCCATGATCGACGAAGCGCACCAGCGGTTTGATTTTTACGCGGCGCGTGTGGTGCACCGCGTTGGGCGCTTGCTGCCGGCTGACCAGATTGTGTTGGTAGCGGTCACCTCGGCGCACCGGGGCGAGAGCTTCAAGGCCTGCGAATTTTTGATGGATTATCTGAAAACCCAGGCCCCGTTCTGGAAAAAAGAGCAAACCCCTGAAGGCGCTCACTGGGTGGACGCCCGCGTGTCAGACGATGCGGCGTTGGCCCGTTGGGGCATCCAGGCCCACAACCCCTGAACCAGGTCGTGCCGGAACTATGGGCTTCAGTGTGGGTAGCGAGGCGGCTCTTGGGGCAGCGTAGGCCCCGCCTCGGTCGCTTGGATGGGGCTGCTCACAGCCAACCATTCGGCTTTTTCGCTGGCTTGCCGTATCAGGTGCGCCATGCCATGAACCAGGCTGACTTGCAGGTGCAGCTGGCAGGATCGGGCTTGTGCCGGGTCGGACTTGTCTTCAAAAGAAATTTCCAAAGCCCCGCCGGGTTGGATACTCAAATGGGCATCGGTGATGAGCAGGGGTTCAGCCCCCAGCGGCCAATGGGTGGCGCGGTTTTCGAAAGGGGTGGCAAAGTCAGCTTTTTTCAGAAATGCATCGCGTTTGAGCTCGCTCAGCAGTTGTTGTGATGGGGCATCGGTGACCGCCACGCCGGGTTGCGCGGCCTCCAGGCGCTCGGCCGATTGCTCGATGGCGGGCATCAAACGCAGTGACATGCGCCGTGTCAGCCAAAAACGGAATTCCTTCAGATCTTGGGTGTTCAAACGCAGCAATAAGCGGTCTTGCCGCTCATCGTGGTTCACGGACAGTTGGTGAATGTTCATGCTTTGATTTTAGGCAATAGTGCGAGCTTTACATTCCCTTGAAAATGTCATTTTCAGCACAAGATGACGGGCATTGGAGATCAACACATGCGAATTGACAAACTCACCACTAAATTTCAGGAAGCCTTGTCGGATGCCCAGTCGCTGGCCCTGGGAAAAGACCATGCCTACATCGAGCCCCAGCACTTGTTGGTCGCCATGCTCTTGCAAGACGATGGCCCCAAAGCCATCTTGCAACGTGCGGGCGTTCAGGTGCCTGCCCTGCTGCAGGCGGCCGAAGCGGCTGTGGCGCGCTTGCCTCAAGTGACCGGACAAGACCAGGTGCAAGTGGGCCCCGACTTGGTCAAGCTCTTGCAGACTGCCGAGAAAGAAGCCATCAAGCGCAGCGACGCGTTCATTGCGGGCGAATTGTTCATGCTGGCCTTGGCCGACAGCAAATCAGAGGCGGCGCGCATCGCCAAAGTGCATGGCCTGAACCGCAAAAGTCTGGAGGCGGCCATCGACGCCGTGCGGGGAGGGCAAAGTGTGGGCAGTGCCGATGCGGAAGGCCAGCGCGAAGCGCTCAAAAAATACTGTGTCGACCTGACCGAGCGGGCCCGCATTGGCAAGCTTGACCCGGTGATCGGGCGTGACGATGAAATTCGCCGCGCCATCCAGGTCTTGCAGCGCCGCACCAAAAATAACCCTGTGCTGATTGGCGAGCCTGGTGTAGGCAAGACGGCGATTGTCGAAGGCTTGGCTCAGCGCATCGTGGCGGGCGAAGTGCCTGATTCACTCAAAGGCAAGCGGGTGTTGTCGCTCGACATGGCGGCTTTGCTCGCTGGGGCCAAATTCAGGGGCGAGTTCGAAGAGCGCCTGAAAACCGTGCTCAGTGAACTGGCCAAAGACGAAGGCCAGACCATTGTGTTCATAGACGAGCTGCACACCATGGTAGGCGCGGGCAAGGCCGAAGGGGCCATGGACGCGGGCAACATGCTCAAGCCTGCGCTGGCTCGGGGCGAGTTGCATTGTGTGGGCGCGACCACATTGGACGAGTACCGCAAATACATTGAAAAAGACGCGGCTTTAGAGCGTCGTTTCCAGAAAATTCTGGTCAACGAACCCACCGTCGAGGCCACGATCGCCATCTTGCGCGGCTTGCAGGAGAAATACGAAATCCACCACGGCGTGGACATCACCGACCCGGCCATTGTGGCTGCCGCCGAACTCAGCCACCGGTACATCACCGACCGCTTTTTGCCCGACAAAGCGATTGACCTCATTGACGAAGCTGCGGCCAAGATCAAGATTGAAATCGACTCCAAACCAGAGGTGATTGACAAGTTGGACCGCCGATTGATCCAGCTTCAAATTGAGCGAGAAGCGGTGCGTAAAGAAAGCGACGAGTCTTCACAAAAACGCTTTGCCTTGATCGAGGAAGAGATCGTCAAGCTGAAAAAAGAAGCCGCAGACCTGGAAGAAATCTGGCGCGCCGAGAAGTCGCAGGCCCAAGGCGGGCAGCAGGTGCGCGAGCAAATCGACCAGCTCAGGCAGCAAATTGAGGAGCTGACCCGCAAGGGCGATTTCAACAAAGTGGCCGAGTTGCAATATGGCAAGTTGCCTGCCTTGGAAAAAATTCTCAAAGAAGTGCAGGCCAAGGAAGCAGCACCTGGTGAAAAATCGGTGCACCGCTTGCTGCGCACCCAAGTGGGGGCCGAAGAAATAGCCGAGGTCGTGTCTCGAGCCACCGGCATCCCGGTGTCCAAGATGATGCAGGGTGAGCGTGAAAAACTGCTTCAGATGGAAGAAAAACTGCACCAGCGCGTGGTCGGTCAGGAGGAGGCCATTGCGGCCGTGGCCAACGCCATTCGCCGCTCGCGTTCAGGCCTTTCCGACCCTAACCGTCCCACCGGCTCCTTCTTGTTTTTGGGGCCTACGGGTGTGGGCAAGACGGAGCTGTGCAAAGCGCTGGCAGGCTTTTTGTTTGACAGCGAGGACCACCTGATTCGGATGGACATGAGTGAATTCATGGAAAAGCACTCGGTGGCCCGTCTCATTGGCGCGCCACCTGGTTACGTCGGCTATGAGGAGGGGGGCTATCTGACCGAGGCTGTGCGTCGCAAACCTTACAGTGTCTTGTTGCTTGATGAGGTGGAAAAAGCCCACCCTGACGTGTTCAACGTTTTGCTGCAGGTGCTCGACGATGGCCGTTTGACCGATGGACAGGGCCGCACGGTGGACTTCAAAAACACCGTCATCGTGATGACCTCCAATCTGGGTTCTCACTTGATTCAGGCCATGGTGGGCCAGCCTGCTGAGGACATCAAGGACGCGGTGTGGGATGAGCTCAAGACCCATTTCAGACCCGAATTCTTGAACCGCATTGACGAAACCGTGGTCTTTCACAGCCTGGATGCACAACACATCGCCGCGATTGCCGAGATCCAACTGGGCGTCTTGAAAAACCGCTTGGCCCGCATGGACCTGAACTTAAAGGTCAGCCTGGCGGCCCTGTCCGAATTGGCCAAGGTGGGCTTTGACCCGGTTTTTGGCGCAAGACCTTTGAAAAGGGCCATTCAACAGCGCCTGGAAAATCCTTTGTCCAAACTTTTACTGGAAGGTCGTTTCCCGCCCAAATGCACCATTGAGGTGTCGGTCGACCCGGTGCGCAACCCGGGACAATTCGAGTTCAAGGTGACCGAACAGGCGGCTTGATCACCAGGGCGGCGCAGGCCCTGCTTGCACCGCCGTGACAGACAGGTTTCGGGGCCTTTGGGCACAATGGGGAATGACTTCAAAAATTGCTGGCCACCTGCTTGTTGAATGCCTTCTGGCCCAAGGCGTCACCCATGCTTTCGGGGTGCCCGGAGAGAGTTACCTGGCGGTGCTCGATGGCTTTCACCTGTACCGTGACCAACTCACTTTCGTAACCTGCCGCCAAGAGGGTGGGGCCGCCTTCATGGCCGAAGCCCAAGGCAAGCTCACGGGTCGGCCCGGGATCTGTTTCGTCACGCGTGGCCCTGGGGCCACCAACGCGTCGATCGGCGTTCACACCGCGTTTCAAGACTCCACGCCCATGGTGTTGTTTGTCGGCGATGTGGCCAGCGACACCCGCGACCGCGAAGCCTTCCAGGAAATGGACTACACCCACTTTTTTGGCCCATCGACCAAAGGCATGGCCAAGCGGGTGGAGCGCGTGGACGACCCTGAGCGCTTGCCCGAATATGTGGCCCGCGCTTTTGCCACCGCCATGAACGGCAGGCCCGGCCCGGTGGTCTTGGTGTTGCCCGAAGACATGCTGACCCAGCCCGTGAAGACGCAAGCTTTGGGCCGCGTGGAGCCTGTTCAGGCTTGGAGCGACCCAGGGGCCTTGCGCAGCCTGCGCGACATGCTGCTGGCGGCCCGCAAGCCCTTGGTCATCGCAGGTGGCGGTGGCTGGACAACGCAAGCCGCCCAAGCCCTGCAACGCTTTGCCGAAAACTGGCAGCTGCCTGTGACCAATGCCTTCCGCTTTCAGGACACGTTTGACAATCACCACCCGCTGTATGCCGGTGATGTGGGCATTGGCATTGGTCCTGGCTTGGCGCAACGCGTTCGCGATGCCGATCTGATCGTGGCCATTGGCCCACGCTTGGGTGAAATGACCACCGGGGGCTACACCTTGCTGCAGGCCCCTAAAACAACTCAAAAATTGGTCCACATCCATGCCAGTGCCGAAGAGCTCAACCGGGTCTACCAAGCCGATTTGGCCATTCACGCCACCATGAACGCGGCCGCCCGCAGCCTTGAAGTCTTGAGTGCGCCCACCGAGCTGCCTTGGAGCGATTGGACGCATGGCGCGCAGGCCGATTATCTGGACAACCTCAAGCCCCAGGCATTGCCCGGCACCATTGACATGCCAGCCATCGTGGCTACATTGCAAAAGCATTTGCCAGCGGACGCCGTGTTGACCAATGGTGCGGGTAACTTTGCCAGCTGGATGCACCGTTTTTACAAGCACCACGGCCTGGTCAAGGGCCATAAAACCCAGTTGGCCCCCACGGTGGGGGCCATGGGTTATGGCGTGCCTGCCGGCATTGCGGCCAACTTGTTGACCGGGCGCTTGGCTTTCACCATCGCTGGTGATGGCGACTTTTTAATGAACGGCCAAGAGTTGGCCACGGCGGTGCAGCACGGGGGCAAAAGCATCATTGTGTTGCTGAACAACGGCATGTACGGCACCATCCGCATGCACCAAGAGCGCGAATACCCCAATCATGTGACGGGCTCTAAGCTGCAAAACCCCGACTTTGCCGTTTTGGCGGAGGCTTATGGGTACGTGGGCCTGCGCATCGAGGAGACCGAAGCCTTTGAGCCGGCGCTGTTGGCTGCATTGGCCCGTCCTCAGGGCACACTCATTGAGGTCATGCTCGATCCTGAGGTGATCTCTACACGCGGGACTTTGAGTGCGATCACACAAGCCGCTTTGACCCGCCAAGTACCCACTTGATTGCCAAGTTAGCAAGTTCGTGCGGCCTGGGCGATCTGTATGTTGGTCTACAAAAAAACCCGCCGAGGCGGGTTTTTTTTGAGGTTCAAGCGACTGAATTACTTCAGGTGCTTGCCGATCAGGCCAGCCATTTCGAACATGGTGACTTGCGCTTTGCCGAAAACTGCCTTGAGCTTGTCATCGGCGTTGATGGCGCGACGGTTCACGCTGTCTTGCAGCTTGTGTTTCTTGATGTAGACCCACATTTTGCTGACCACTTCGGTGCGTGGCAGAGGAGCAGCGCCCACCACGGCAGCCAGAGCGGCACTGGGGGTCAGTGCTTTCATGAAGGCGGGGTTGGGTGTGCGCTTGGTTGCAGGAGTTGCCTTTTTAGCGGGGGCCTTGGCGGCCACCTTCTTAGCAGGTGCAGCCGCTTTTTTGGCGGGAGCAGCCGCTTTTTTAGCGGGAGCAGCCTTGGCTGCCGGTGCTGCTTTTTTAGCGGGTGCTGCAGCTTTTTTGGCCGGGGTTTTTTTCGCAGTTGCCATGATGAAATTCCTTTGGTCGGAAGTTGGTTCGCCGCTGAGAAACGGTGTGTTTACAGCTAATAGGATGCTAATGGAGAAAGTGGCACTTTCCAAGCATAAAAATCATTTTTCCCTTGATGTTGTTGCTGTTTTACCCTCGTTGTTTTGCTTTTGTGGGTCTTGGCAACTTTCTGCACGCTGTTTTATGCCATTTGTTGGGCATCCAAGGCTTGGGGGTGCGGCTTAGATTCACAGAGTGGGGGCATTTGGCGGTTTTTTCCTCTTTTTGCTGGTCGAGGAATCATGACGCAGTCCGTCATGAATTGAAGCTGTGCACTCAGAATTGAGTGGAGTGGCAATCCGCGTTCTCGCTGTTGAAGGCTGTTCGGGTTGTTTGTCGATCGTATTGTTTGCGGGACGTTTCATGAGCCGTACTTGATTTTCATATCGCGATAAATTGCGTCAATAGATTTTGTCAGGCCATTTCGAATAATGACTCAAAATTTCATATTGAAAAAATCATTGCGTAAGCTATTGATCTATAACATAAAAAAATATGTCTTCTATAAGACATAAGATAAAATATGGTCTTATATAAGAGTTAAGATCAAAGCAACGACCGGGCAGATCCCGCTGATCCATTACATGTTTTCAACTTGACCACAGGAGTTTCCCATGCCAGCAGACATCACTCAACAACTCAGCCGTGGACAGCAAATCGCTGCCCTTGAAAAAGACTGGGCGAATAACCCGCGCTGGAAAGGCGTCAAGCGCGGTTATTCCGCTGCCGACGTTGTGCGCCTGCGCGGCAGTATGCCCATCGAGCACACTTTGGCCAAGCGCGGCGCTGAGAAGCTCTGGGAAAAGGTCAACGGCGGCGCCAAGAAAGGCTACGTCAACGCATTTGGCGCGATTTCTGCCGGTCAGGCTATGCAACAAGCCAAGGCGGGCCTGGAGGCGGTGTACCTGTCGGGTTGGCAAGTTGCCGCTGACGGCAACACATCAGAGACCATGTACCCCGATCAGTCACTGTACGCGTACGACTCTGTGCCCACCATGGTCCGCCGCATCAACAACACCTTCAAACGGGCCGATGAAATCCAGTGGGGCCGTGGTGTCGAGCCAGGCTCCAAGGAATTCATCGATTACTTCTTGCCCATCGTGGCCGATGCAGAAGCCGGTTTCGGTGGTGTGCTGAACGCCTTCGAATTGATGAAGAACATGATCGCCTCTGGCGCGGCGGGTGTGCACTTCGAAGATCAACTGGCGGCCGTGAAAAAGTGCGGTCACATGGGTGGCAAAGTGTTGGTGCCCACGCATGAAGCTTGCGAGAAGTTGATCTCTGCACGTTTCGCCGCTGACGTCATGGGCGTATCCACCATCGTGTTGGCCCGCACCGACGCTGAAGCCGCCAACTTGATCACTTCTGACCACGACGCCAACGACAAACCGTTCTTGACCGGTGAGCGCACTCAAGAAGGCTTCTACCGTGTCAAGAACGGTCTGGAGCAAGCCATCAGCCGCGGCGTGGCTTACGCCCCCTACGCCGACTTGGTGTGGTGCGAAACGGGTGTGCCAGACATTGGTTTCGCCCGTGAATTTGCCCAAGCGGTGCACGCTGCCTGCCCTGGCAAACTTCTGTCGTACAACTGCTCGCCATCGTTCAACTGGAAGAAAAACCTCAACGACAACCAGATTGCTTCTTTCCAGGAAGACCTGTCGGCTTTGGGTTACAAGTACCAGTTCATCACACTGGCCGGTATCCACATCAACTGGTACAACACATTCCAGTTTGCCCACGCTTACGCCAACGGCGAAGGCATGAAGCACTATGTCAACATGGTGCAAGAGCCAGAATTTGCAGCACGCGACAAAGGTTACACCTTCGTGTCACACCAGCAAGAAGTCGGCGCCGGTTATTTTGACGACGTGACCACCGTGATTCAGGGCGGTTCGTCTTCAGTCAAAGCACTGTCCGGCTCGACCGAAGAAGAGCAGTTCCACTGAGCTGTTTGAAAGGCGTCTGAAAGGGCGCATGAAACAAAAAGCCTCCCGATGCGAGAGTGTCAGGTGGCTTTTTTCGGTGTGTCAGAACAATTCATGAAAAAGCCACCCCTGAGGGTGGCTTTGAACTTTCGCGCTTGGGGCGCTGGCTTCAGCTGGCTTCAGGCAGCCGCCGCCAAAGCTGCATTGAAAGTGACGCTTGGGCACATGATGGCTTTGAGCTTGTCTTGCGACGGGAAAAAATAGCCCCCGATGTCCACCGCACGGCCCTGAACGGCATTGAATTCGGTCACGATTTTCTTTTCTTGTTCGGTCAAGGTTTGGGCCAGCGGTGCAAATTTGCTTTGCAAAGCCAGATCGTCCGTTTGCGCGGCCAACTCCTGCGCCCAATACATGGCCAGGTAAAACTGGCTGCCCCGGTTGTCCAGCTGACCTGTCTTGGGGGAAGGATTTTTGTTGTTGTCCAACAATTTGCCGGTGGCCGCATCCAGGGTTTTGGCCAAAATAACGGCTTTTTTGTTGCCTCGCTTGAGGCCCAGGTCTTCCAGTGAAACGGCCAAGGCCAGGAATTCACCCAGCGAGTCCCAGCGCAGGTGGTTTTCTTCTACCAGCTGTTGCACATGCTTGGGGGCCGAGCCGCCCGCACCGGTTTCGTACATCCCGCCGCCCGCCATCAAAGGCACGATGGACAGCATCTTGGCCGAGGTGCCCAGTTCCATGATCGGGAACAGGTCGGTCAGGTAGTCGCGCAAGATGTTGCCTGTGGCACTGATGGTGTCGAAGCCGCGTACCACGCGCTCCAATGTGTAGCGCATCGCTCGCACCTGGCTCATGATTTGAATTTCAAGACCCGCTGTGTTGTGCTCGTGCAGGTACATCTTGACCTTGGTGATCAGCTGAGCTTCGTGTGGGCGGTACTGGTCGAGCCAGAACACCACGGGCATGCCGGAGTTGCGGGCACGTGTCACGGCCAGCTTGACCCAGTCGCGGATCGCCGCATCTTTGGTTTGGCACATGCGCCAAATGTCACCAACTTCCACGTTTTCCGACAACAACACTTCGCCCGTGTTGATGTCGGTGATGTTGGCGACGCCGTCTTCTTGAATTTCAAAGGTCTTGTCGTGCGAGCCGTACTCTTCGGCTTGTTGCGCCATCAGGCCCACGTTGGGCACGGTGCCCATGGTCTTGGGGTCGAACGCGCCGTGCCATTTGCAGAAGTTGATCATCTCCATGTAGATACGGGCAAACGTCGACTCGGGCATCACAGCCTTGACGTCTTTCAAGCGACCATCGGCACCCCACATTTTGCCGCCGTTGCGGATCATGGCGGGCATGGAAGCGTCCACGATCACGTCATTCGGTGAATGGAAGTTGGTGATGCCCTTGGCCGAGTCAACCATGGCCAGCTCGGGGCGACCTTCATGGCAAGCGTGGAGATCGCGTTTGATTTCGTCTTGTTTGGACTGGGGTAAGGTGGCCACTTTGGCATACAAGTCGGCCATGCCATTGTTCACATTCACCCCCAATTCCTTGAACAAAGCACCGTGCTTGGTAAACGCGTCCTTGTAGAAAATCTTCACGCAGTGGCCGAAAACGATGGGATGGGAGACCTTCATCATTGTGGCCTTGACGTGCAGAGAGAACATCACACCCGTCTGGTGGGCGTCTTCGATTTCTTTTTCATAGAACTCGAGCAGCGCCTTTTTGCTCATGTACATGCTGTCAATGACTTCACGGTCGAGCAAAGCCACTTTGGGCTTGAGGACGATGGTTTTGCCGTTTTGAGTGATCAGCTCCATCTTCACTTCACGGGCGCGGTCCAGCGTGATGGACTTTTCTCCATGATAGAAGTCGCCCGCGTGCATGTGCGAGACGTGCGAGCGTGAGGCCTGGCTCCATTCGGCCATGCTGTGCGGGTTCTTGCGGGCAAATTCCTTGACGGCCTTGGGTGCTCGGCGGTCCGAGTTGCCTTCGCGCAGAACCGGGTTCACTGCCGATCCAATGCATTTGGCATAGCGCGTCTTGAGGGCCTTTTCTTCGTCGTTTTTAGGGGCGTCCGGATAGTCGGGCAGTGCGTAACCCTTGGACTGCAGTTCTTTGATGGCGGCTGTGAGTTGTCCCACCGAGGCGCTGATGTTGGGCAGCTTGATGATGTTGGTGTCGGCGCGCAGCGTCAGTCGGCCCAGCTCGGCCAGGTTGTCAGGGACTTTTTGATCCGCCTTCAGGTGATCGGAAAACTCCCCCAGAATGCGGCCAGCCAGCGAGATGTCGCTGGTTTCAACTTCAATACCTGCCGGTTGCGTGAAGGTGCGAACGATGGGCAAGAAGGCTGCGGTGGCCAACAGAGGCGCTTCATCCGTCAGGGTGTAAATGATTTTGGTGCGTGCTTCAGGCATGGTCATCGTGGTGTGTTTTTACAGGATGAAAAAGGAAGCTACCATCTTAAACCAAGCCTGCCGACATTCGCCTGACAAATGAGCAACTTCATCCAAGGTTTTTAAGTCAGAGCGATCTGCTGCGGTGCTTTTACGCCAGCCTAGCCCAACGCCAGGGCCAGCAAGCCTGTCGGCGCTTTGATTTGTGGGAAAATGAATCTTTGTTGACGCCTCTCCCCTAATTTGGCGCGGTCATTGACCGCGTTTTTGCATTCAATTCCATGGTTCAGATCACGCTTCCTGACGGTTCATTGCGCGAATTTCCCGGCCCGGTCACCGTGGCCGAGGTGGCCGCCTCCATTGGTGCTGGCTTGGCCAAGGCGGCCTTGGGTGGCAAGGTCAATGGTCAACTGGTCGACACCAGCTTCAGCATGTCCTCCAATTCCCAGTTGGCCATCGTGACCGCCAAGGACCCTGAAGGCCTGGAATTGATCCGTCATTCCACGGCTCACTTGTTGGCCTATTCGGTCAAGGCCTTGTTTCCTGAGGCGCAAGTCACGATCGGGCCCGTCATTGAAAACGGGTTTTATTACGACTTTTCCTACAGTCGCCCCTTCACGCCCGATGACTTGGTGGCGATCGAAAAGCGCATGACCGAGCTGGCCGCCAAAGACGAGCCCGTGTTGCGTCGTGAGCTGCCACGCGATGAGGCGGTGGCCCACTTCAAGGCCATCGGTGAGCATTACAAAGCCGAAATCATCGGCAGCATTCCGGCCGACCAAGCGGTCAGCCTGTACCGCGAAGGCGATTTCGAAGACCTGTGCCGCGGTCCGCACGTGCCCAGCACCGGCAAGCTTAAACACTTCAAACTCATGAAGGTCGCCGGCGCGTACTGGCGTGGTGACAGCAAAAACGAGATGCTGCAGCGCGTGTATGGCACCGCTTGGTCCAGCAAGGAAGACTTGCAGCAGTACTTGTTGCGCCTGGAAGAAGCCGAAAAACGTGACCACCGCAAGTTGGGCCGCGAGCTCGATTTGTTCCACATCGATGAGCACGCCCCTGGTTTGGTGTTCTGGCACCCCAAGGGTTGGACCGTCTGGCAGGCCGTGGAGCAGTATATGCGTCAGGTCTACCGGGACAGCGGCTACCTCGAAGTCAAAGGCCCACAGATTTTGGACAAAACCCTGTGGGAAAAAACGGGCCACTGGGACAAATACCGCGACAACATGTTCACCACCGAGTCGGAAAAGCGCGATTACGCGCTAAAGCCGATGAACTGCCCGGGGCACATCCTGATTTTCAAGCAAGGCCTCAAGAGCTACCGCGATCTGCCGCTTCGCTACGGCGAGTTCGGTCAGTGTCATCGCAATGAGCCCTCCGGTGGTTTGCACGGCATCATGCGCGTGCGAGGCTTCACGCAGGATGATGGCCATATTTTTTGCACCGAGGACCAGATCCTGCCCGAGTGCGACACCTTCACCCAGGTGCTCAAGAATGTGTACGCCGATTTTGGCTTCAGCGACATCCTCTACAAAGTGTCGACGAGACCGGCTGCCCGAATCGGCTCGGACGAGCTGTGGGACAAGGCCGAAAAAGCACTGATGGACAGCCTGCGCCATTCCGGTTGCGATTTCGTGATTTCGCAAGGCGATGGTGCTTTTTACGGCCCCAAGATTGAATACACCCTGAAAGACGCCATCGGCCGTGAATGGCAGTGCGGCACGATCCAGGTTGACTTTAATTTGTCTGAGCGCTTGGATGCGGAGTACGTGGCCGAAGACGGTTCGCGCCATAGGCCGGTGATCCTTCACCGCGCCATCGTGGGCAGTATGGAGCGTTTCATCGGTATTTTGGTCGAGCAGCATGCCGGGGCGTTGCCCACTTGGCTGGCCCCCATCCAGGTTTCTGTGCTGAACATCACCGATGCTCAGTCTGATTACTGTCGTGAAATCGCTGCAAAACTGCAAAAATCGGTGTCAAATCAAGGCCTTAGGGTTCAAACGGACCTGCGCAACGAAAAAATCACGTATAAAATACGTGAGCATTCGTTGCAAAAGCTGCCTTACATTCTTGTCGCTGGCGATAAGGAAAAGGCAGCAGGTACCGTCGCTGTGCGCGCCCGGGGTAACAAAGACCTCGGTGTGATGTCGATCGATGCGTTCATTGAACGCATTGCTGCCGACATCGCTTCTAAAGCCTGAAGGTGAGTTTCGCCACAAGCTTTGGCCCGTGGGCACAAAGATGGATGGGCTGCTTTTTGCAGTTTTTTCCGTAAAGGATTGAGTCATCGCTACCGAATTTCGTGATCGTCGCCAACGCGAAGAACGTAAACACCGTTTGAACCGTGAAATCATGGCCCCAGAAGTCCGTGTTTCCGGCCCTGAAAATGAGCCCATGGGCATTTTGTCACTTTCAGAGGCCCTGCGCCTTGCCGGTGAAATGGATGTGGACCTGGTTGAAATTGCCGCCACCGCCAGCCCTCCCGTGTGCCGTCTGATGGACTACGGCAAGTTCAAGTACCAAGAGCAAAAGCGTGCGGCAGAAGCCAAAGCCAAGCAAACGGTCATTGACATCAAGGAAGTCAAGTTCCGCCCGGGCACGGACGACGGCGACTACAACATCAAGATGCGCAACATTCGCCGGTTTTTGACCGACGGTGACAAGTGCAAAATCACTTTGCGTTTCCGTGGTCGTGAAATCACCCACCAGGAGTTGGGTTTGGCGCTACTCAATCGAATTCGCGATGATCTGGCTGACACCATCATTGTTGAGCAGTTTCCCAAACTGGAAGGTCGCCAGATGATCATGATGATCGCACCAGGTCGTAAAAAGCCTGTGGCCGGTGGTAAGTCGTCTGATGCGTCTGTACCGGCGGAATCGGCTTGACAAAGAATTTGACCGGCTTTAGGGCTGGTTGAATCAAAAGCGGCCTTCGGGCGGCTTTTGTTAAAAGTGGCTCGGGGCCAACAAGGCTGCAAATTTTTTGCAGACGCCTCACGAGCACAATGAAAGGAGCATGAATATGCCCAAGATGAAGACCAAAAGCAGCGCCAAAAAGCGCTTCCGTGTTCGTCCCGGTGGAACCGTTAAACGCGGCCAAGCCTTCAAACGTCACATCCTGACCAAGAAGACCACCAAAAACAAGCGCCACCTTCGCGGTGCAGTGGCTGTGCATGAGACCAACATGGGTCACATCGCTCAGATGCTGCCGATGGCTGGCCTGTAACTACTGACGAACAAGGAGAACATATATGCCTCGCGTTAAACGTGGTGTAACGGCACGCGCCCGTCACAAGAAAGTTTTGGCCCTTGCAAAAGGTTTCCGCGGCCGCCGCGGCAATGTCTTCCGTATCGCCAAACAAGCGGTGATGAAGGCTGGCCAGTATGCCTACCGTGACCGCCGCACCAAAAAGCGTGTGTTCCGTCAGTTGTGGATTGCCCGTATCAACGCCGCTGCGCGTGAATGCGGTCTGACCTACAGCCAGTTCGCCAACGGCCTGAAGAAGGCTGCCATCGAAATCGACCGTAAGATGCTGGCGGACATCGCCGTGCATGACAAGTCCGCTTTTGCTGGCATCGTGACCCAAGTCAAAGCCAAACTGGCCGCAGCTTGAGTTCATGAGTGGCATGGGCCTTTAGGCCTGTGTCACGCACTCGATCAAAGGGATTGAGGCTCACAAAAGCTTCAATCCCTTTTTTAATTTGTTATCTACGAAATTCCCACCATGAACGAGCTGGACACCCTGGTCGAATCTGCCCGCCAGAGTTTTGCGCAGGCACTGACACCTGCTGACCTCGAAAACGCCAAGGCCCTGTTTTTGGGCAAGTCCGGTCGCTTGACCGAGCTGATGAAGGGCATGGCCGCGCTGAGCGTGGAGGGCAAGAAAACCCGAGGAGCTGCCATCAACAGCGCCAAGCAAGCGATCGAGGCCGCGCTGAACGAGAGCCGCCAGGCGTTGGCCGATGCCGAGTTGCAAGCGCAGCTCAAAGCCGAAGCGCTCGATGTGACGCTGCCAGGACGCAGCGCCAATGCGGGGGGTGGTTTGCATCCTGTCTCGCTGACACTTGAGCGGGTCGAACAGATTTTTGGCTCCATGGGTTTCGAAGTGGCACAGGGCCCCGAGATCGAGACCGACTGGTTCAACTTCACCGCGCTCAACACGCCCGAAGACCACCCAGCCCGCTCCATGCACGACACCTTCTATGTGGAAGGCGGTCATTTGCTGCGCACGCACACCAGCCCGATGCAGATCCGTCATGCAGTGCAGCACGTCAAACGCTACAAGAACCAACTCGACGCGGGTCAAGGGATGCCCGAAATCCGTGTCATTGCCCCAGGCCGCACTTACCGTGTGGACAGCGATGCCACCCATTCGCCCATGTTCCACCAATGCGAAGGCCTGTGGATTGGCGAGAATGTGAGCTTCAAGGACTTGAAGGTCGTGGTCACCGATTTCTGCCGCACCTTTTTCGAAAGCGATGACTTGATTTTGCGCTTTCGTCCCAGCTTTTTCCCCTTCACCGAACCCAGCGCCGAGATCGACATCCAGTTCCAGAGCGGCCCGCTGGCCGGTCGCTGGCTCGAGGTGGGCGGCTCCGGTCAGGTGCACCCCAGCGTGGTGCGCAACATGGGCCTGGACCCTGAGCACTTCATTGGTTTTGCCTTTGGCATGGGCATGGACCGTTTTACCATGCTGCGCTACGGCGTGAACGACTTGCGCCTGTTCTTTGACGGCGATGTGCGCTTCCTGAGCCAGTTCCAGTAATTACCTCCCAAGTCCGATACACGAGACACGAGCCATGCAATTTCCCGAATCCTGGTTGCGCGAGTTCTGCAACCCGTCCCTTAGCACCCAGCAACTGGCCGACACCCTGACCATGGCTGGCCTTGAAGTGGAAGAACTCGAGCCCGTGGCCCCGCCGTTCAAGCACATCGTGGTCGGTGAAATCAAGGAAGCCGTGCAACACCCGAACGCCGACCGCCTGCGCGTGTGCCAGGTGGACGTGGGGCAGGGCGCTTTGCTCAACATCGTGTGCGGAGCCCCCAATGCCCGTGTGGGCATCCGCGTGCCTTGCGCCATGGTGGGTGCCGAATTGCCTCCAGGCGAAGATGGCAAACCTTTTGTGATCAAGGTCGGTAAGCTGCGCGGCGTTGAAAGCCAGGGCATGCTGTGCTCGGCCAAAGAGTTGCAGATTGCCGATGACCACGGCGGCCTGCTGGAGTTACCCGCTGACGCTCCTTTGGGTCAGAACATTCGCCAGTACTTGAACTTGGACGACACCCTGATGACGCTCAAGTTGACGCCCAATTTGGCGCACTGCTTGAGCATTTATGGCATCGCCCGCGAAGTGTCGGCCCTGACCGGCGCGCCTTTAAAGGCCCCGATTTTCACACCAGTGGCCACACAGGTCAGCGACAAGCTGGGGGTGAAGGTACAGGCCACCGACCTGTGCGGGCGCTTCAGCGGTCGTGTGGTCAAGGGTGTGAACACCCAGGCCCAAACCCCGCAGTGGATGGTCGATCGCCTGGCCCGTTGCGGCCAGCGCAGCGTGAGCCCGCTGGTGGACATCTCCAACTACGTGATGTTCGAGTTCGGTCGGCCTTCGCACATTTTTGACCTCGACAAAATCCACGGTAGCCTGAAGGTGCGTTGGGGCCAGCCTGGCGAAACGCTCAAGTTGCTCAACGGCAACACCGTGACCGTGGACGACAAGGTCGGCGTGATCGCCGATGACCGCGAGGTCGAATCGCTGGCGGGCATCATGGGTGGCCATGCCACCGCCGTGTCCGACGACACGCAAAATATCTACATCGAAGCCGCTTTCTGGTGGCCCACGTCCATCGCGGGCCGTTCGCGCCGCTTCAACTTTTCAACCGATGCCGGTCACCGGTTTGAACGTGGTGTGGACCCGCAACTGACGGTGGAGCACATTGAGCGCATCACCCAGTTGGTGCTGGACATTTGCGGCACACCCGAGACCCAAGTCGGCCCCGTTGACGATCAGATCCTGAACGTGCCAGCGATCACGCCTGTCACGCTGCGCGTGGCCCGTGCGGTCAAGGTGATTGGCATGCCGCTCACGCAGCAGCAGTGCGCCGATGTGCTGCGCAGTTTGGGTTTGCAAGTCGCTGAAGGCGAGGGCACCGTCACCGTCACGCCGCCCAGCTTCCGGTTCGATTTGCAGATCGAAGAAGACCTGATCGAAGAAGTGGCCCGCATGGTGGGCTACAACAACCTGCCCACGAACCCACCGCTGGCCCCCATCACGGCCAAGGTGCGCCCTGATAACGAGCGCAGCCCGTCGACCGTGCGACGCGTCATGGCGGCACTGGGTTACCAGGAAACCATCAACTACAGCTTTGTCGAAGAAAGCTGGGAGCGTGATCTGGCGGGCAACGCCCACCCGGTCCGGCTGCTCAACCCGATTGCCAGCCAGATGAGTGTCATGCGCTCCAGCCTGATCGGCTCGCTGCTGCAAGTCGTGAAGTTCAATGTCGACCGCAAGGCCGACCGCGTGCGCGTGTTCGAGCTGGGGCGCGTGTTTTTGCGCAATGCCGCCGTGCAAAGCAACGACACCACCGTAGAAGGTTTCGACCAGCCCATGAAAGTTTCAGGCATGGCCTGGGGCCCCTTGGAGCCGCTGAATTGGACCGGCAAGTCGCGTCTGGTGGATTTCTTTGACGTCAAAGCCGATGTCGAGCGTTTGCTGGCCCCGGCTCAAGCCGGATTTGTGACCTCCGAACACCCCGCTTTGCACCCCGGCCGCGCAGCCCAGGTGCTGCTCAATGGCCATGTGATCGGTCATGTGGGTGAATTGCACCCGCGCTGGCGTCAGGCCTGGGACTTGCCGCACGCGCCTGTGGTGTTCGAGCTGGACCTGAATGCGGTCAGCCAGCGCAGCGTGCCCGTGGCCAAGCCCGTCGCCAAACTGCAAGCGGTGGAGCGCGACATCGCCGTGATCGTGCGCGAGCAGGTCACCCATGCCCAGTTGATGCAGGCCATCCACAGCGCCGCGACTGAGGGTTTGCTGCGCCATGCGGTGCTGTTCGATGTTTACCGCCCCAAGATGGATGCGGCTGGCGGTTTGGCAGTGGGCGAGAAAAGTCTGGCGGTGCGTTTGAGCTTGCACAGCGACGAGGCCACCTTGACCGATGCCCAGATCGAAGCCGCCATGGGTGCCGTCATGGCCAGCCTGTCAGAGCGAGTTTCAGCGCGTTTACGCAGCTGAGGGTGTGCCATGCAAATTAGTTTTGAATCTCTGGAAACACCGGCCCTGACCAAGGCGCATCTGGCCGATTTGTTGTTCGAACAGATCGGCTTGAACAAGCGCGAGTCCAAGGACATGGTCGATGCCTTCTTTGACCTGGTGGTGGACAGCCTGATTGCGCGTGACGATGTGAAGATTTCCGGTTTCGGTAATTTCCAGATCCGCACCAAGGCAGCACGTCCCGGGCGCAACCCGCGCACTGGAGAATTGATCCCGATTGATGCACGTCGTGTCGCGACCTTCCATGCCAGCCATAAACTCAAGGCCTTGATTCAGGGCGATGCCGTTGACGACGAGGGTGTGGAGACGGTGGGTCGCTGAATTATTCCGATTGGAGTGCCCATGTTGTTCAAGTTCAAATCCCAAGTGACCAGCGACCTCATCATGCTCGAGCCCGATGCCCGCCGGCTGCTGCACATCATGTTGGGTCACGACCCTGTCAAAGGCATCATTTTGGTGAAGGACCTGCCAGCGGCCATTGCCAAGCTGGAGTCGGCTGTGGCCCAGGACGAGGCGGCTCGTTTGCAGCGCAGCCAGGAGGCGCAAAAAGCTTTGGCGCCCAAAGACAGCCCGCAACACGCCTTTGGCGAGGCCCTGAACCCGGTGCGTCTCGCGCAACGGGCGAGCCCCATGCTCAAGATGCTCAAGCACTGCGTGGCGGACCCGGCCGACATGGTCTGGGGCGTTTGACCCTCAGGATGGCCGCTTGCTGAACACGGCGCCACCGAGTTTGGCGCCGGGCTTGATTTGTCGCTTGGCAAACCAGCCTTGGTTCATCTCCAGCACAAAGCGCACGGGTTTGCTGGAGCAATGCGAGTCATCGCTTTGCGGCTGCATGTCGGCCAAGTTGACGATGGTGCCATCGTCTTCGACAAAAGCAGCGGTCAAAGGAATCAGGGTGTTGCGCATCCAAAAGCATTGGGTGGTCGCTTGTTCGAACACGAACAGCATGCCCTCATGCACCGGCATGTCCTTGCGCCACATCAGACCAGTCTGGCGCTGCTCGGGGGTTTGGGCCAATTGAACATCCAGGCGGTGCATGCCGACCGTCAGTTGCGTACGGGCCAGGCCCAATTGTGGCCCGGGGTTTGACTGGGCGTATGCCAGTGATCCGCCCAGCAGCAGGCTGCAGCCGATCCAGAGGGCAACGCTGAGCCTGAAAAAATCCCGTGCCATGTAGCAAAAAGAGCGATAAGGCGTTAAAAAAAGGGCAGTCATGGTTGGGGTGAACAAGCAGTAAATAAGCAAGCCCCAAGGATAACCCCTGGCCAGCGTGGCGCCGTGCAGGGGGCGTTCACATCCCGTGCAAAAAACCGGCATATGTCGGCTCAGGCCTTCCCGAACTCGGCAACAGCAGGAGGCAGACCGTCCCCAACGCCAAACCTCAAGGCCCAAAGCCACGCGAGCGCCGATTTTCAGCACTTCAAGGGGTGCGGTTGCTTGAGAATTGGCCGTGCGCCGCGTCGGGCTCACCCTGGCTGGCCAAAGCGCTGTCTGAGGGCCTCTCAGTCGACGACAAGGCCTGTGACGTGGCCTGGATGTTCGCGGCCATCAGGCCCTTGGCGCCCTGGGTCAGCTCGAAATCGACGCGCTGGCCTTCCTTGAGGCTTTTGAAGCCCTCCATTTGGATGGCCGAGAAATGGACAAAGGCGTCAGCGCCGCCGCCGTCGGGTTGAATGAAACCAAAACCTTTGGCATCGTTGAACCATTTGACCGTCCCACTGGGCATACGATGTCTCCGTATTTTTATTAGAGGGCTCAGTTTGAGTAATTCAAAGCGAATTTGTCAATGTGAGGTTTTCCCGGGGTGCAGCATTTGTGCCGCAGGGAGCCAAGACTTTTCAAGCCCCGTGCTCAAAGGGCTTGAAAGCATCGATAGAATGAAATCATGGCAACGAAAAAACCTTCCCAACCCACGCTGCCGACCGTGACCCCGCGAGCGCCCGATGGCGGCGACGCCGTGGTCCTCGAAAGACGTGCGCAGAAAATAGAACCGCCCCAGATGTACCAGGTGGCGATGCTCAACGACGACTTCACCCCGATGGAATTCGTGGTGATGGTGATCCAGGAGTTTTTCAGCAAAGACCGCGAAGCGGCCACCCAAATCATGCTCAAAATCCACTTGGACGGCAAAGGCGTATGCGGTGTTTACTCACGCGACGTGGCCGCCACCAAGGTCGATCAGGTTCTGGACGCAGCCAAACAGGCCGGTCACCCGCTGCAATGTGTCAGTGAACCCATTGAATAAGTCGGTATGCCCCCCACCTCCCAACCATCTCATTTACTCAGCAAGGCATAAGGAAATCACATGATTGCCCAAGAATTGGAAGTCAGCTTGCACATGGCCTTTGTTGAAGCTCGTCAGCAGCGCCATGAATTCATCACGGTGGAGCACTTGCTGCTGGCCCTGTTGGACAACCCCAGTGCGGCCGAAGTGCTGCGAGCATGTGCGGCCAACATCGATGATTTGCGCAAAGCCTTGAGCAATTTCATCAAGGACAACACCCCGCAGGTCGCCGGTGCGGAAGAGGTTGACACGCAACCCACATTGGGGTTCCAACGCGTGATCCAGCGCGCCATCATGCATGTGCAATCCACCGGCAACGGCAAAAAGGAGGTCACCGGTGCCAACGTGCTTGTGGCTATTTTTGGCGAAAAAGACTCGCACGCCGTGTATTACCTGCACCAGCAGGGCATCACGCGTTTGGACGTGGTCAATTTCATTGCCCACGGCATTCGCAAGACCGATCCGCCCGAGGCGGCCAAATCCGATGCGCCCGCAAGCGCCGAAACCGAGGAGGCCAGCGGTGGTGAGCGCAACGAAAAAGCCTCGCCCCTGGAGCAGTTCACCAACAACCTCAATCAGGCGGCCAAAGAAGGCAAGATCGATCCCCTGATTGGCCGTGAATACGAAGTCGAGCGCACGATCCAAATTTTGTGCCGCCGCCGCAAAAACAACCCGCTGCTGGTGGGCGAAGCCGGTGTGGGTAAAACCGCGATTGCCGAGGGCTTGGCCTGGCGCATCACGCAGGGCACTGTGCCCGACATCTTGGCCGAAGCCACGGTGTACTCGCTTGACATGGGTGCGCTGCTCGCAGGCACCAAGTACCGGGGTGACTTTGAACAGCGGCTCAAGGGCGTGCTCAAGTCGCTCAAGGAAAAACCCAACGGTATTCTTTTCATTGACGAAATCCACACCCTGATCGGTGCGGGTGCGGCCTCGGGCGGCACCCTGGACGCCTCCAACTTGCTCAAGCCAGCCCTCTCCAGTGGCCAGCTCAAGTGCATCGGCGCGACCACCTTCACCGAATACCGAGGCATCTTTGAAAAAGACGCTGCTTTGTCGCGTCGCTTCCAGAAAGTGGACGTGGTCGAGCCCACGGTGTCCGAGACGGTGGACATCCTCAAAGGCCTCAAAAGCCGTTTTGAAGACCACCACAGCGTCAAGTACACCAACGCGGCGTTGCAGGCTGCCGCTGAGTTGTCGGCCAAGTTCATCAACGACCGCCAGTTGCCCGACAAGGCGATTGACGTGATCGACGAAGCTGGTGCGGCCCAGCGCATCCAGGTGGCCTCCAAGCGCAAAAAGACGATTGGCAAGGCCGAAATTGAGGACATCGTCGCCAAGATCGCCCGAATCCCACCGGCCAACGTGTCCAACGACGACCGCAGCAAGTTGCAGACCATCGAGCGTGACCTCAAATCGGTGGTGTTTGGTCAGGACAAAGCCATCGAAGTGCTGGCCTCTGCAGTCAAGATGGCCCGCTCGGGCCTGGGCAAGACCGACAAGCCGATTGGCTCGTTCCTGTTCTCGGGCCCCACGGGCGTGGGCAAGACCGAGGCGGCCAAGCAACTGGCTTACATCATGGGCATTGAGCTCATTCGCTTTGACATGTCCGAGTACATGGAGCGCCACGCCGTCAGCCGCCTGATCGGCGCGCCCCCCGGCTATGTGGGCTTTGACCAGGGCGGCTTGTTGACTGAGGCGGTGACCAAGAAGCCCCATTGCGTGCTCTTGCTCGATGAGATCGAAAAAGCCCATCCGGACATCTTCAACGTGCTGCTGCAGGTGATGGACCACGGCACTTTGACCGACAACAACGGGCGCAAGGCCGATTTCCGCAATGTGATCATCATCATGACCACCAACGCGGGGGCCGAGACCATGAACAAGGCCACCATTGGTTTCACCAACCCCCGCGCGGCAGGCGATGAAATGGCCGACATCAAGCGCCTCTTCACGCCAGAGTTCCGCAACCGCCTGGACGCCATGGTCAGCTTCAAACCGTTAGACGAACAGATCATCCTGCGCGTGGTGGATAAATTCCTGCTGCAACTGGAAACCCAGTTGGGCGAGAAAAAGGTGGACGTTAACTTCACCGACGCCTTGCGCAAGTTCTTGGGCAAGAAGGGCTTCGATCCGCTCATGGGCGCGCGTCCGATGCAGCGCCTGATCCAGGACACGATCCGCAAGGCTTTGGCCGACGAGTTGCTGTTTGGGCGTCTGACTGAGGGTGGCCGCCTGACGGTGGACATGGACGACAAGGACGAGGTCTTACTGGACATCACGCCCAACCCGAAAAAGGAAAGCCGTGCTTCGCGCTCGGAGCCTACCGAGCCAGAAGAAGCGACGGCCGATTAAGACCCGTACCCGCTTCCTGGCCCCTTTTTCAGATACGGGTTCACAAAAAAGGCCCTTCGGGGCCTTTTTTGTGGGCCGAAGCTGGTTGGCTTGTCGGCGGTTGGCTTGTGGTTACCTGCGCCGGCCACTTCCTAGCAAGTTGCCAAGCACGCCGCGCACGATTTCCCTGCCAATGGCCGAGCCCACCGTGCGCACGGCACTTTTGACCACCAACTGGGCCACCCCATCGCGTTGCCCACCGCGCGGGCCTGAGCTGCCAAACAGCATGTCAGACAGCCCACCCATCAGGCCACCGCCGGCCGGTTCGGTCGAAGTTGCAGTTTGCCCTGGCAAAGGGTGGGCGGTTGGAGCTTGACCGGCAGCAGTGGCCTGGCCCTTGATTTTTTCGTAAGCCGACTCCCGGTCCAGGGCTTGTTCGTAAACGCCGGCCACCAAAGAGCCCTGAATCAACGACTGGCGCTGGGCGGGCGTGATGGGGCCGAGTTGGCTGCCCGGGGGCAGCACAAAGACCCGCTCGGTCTCGCAAGGGCGGCCCTTGGCGTCCAGAAAGCTCACCAGGGCCTCGCCTACGGCCAGCTCGGTGATGGCGGCCTCGATGTCCAGTCCTGCCTTGGGGCGCATGGTTTGGGCGGTGGATTTCACGGCTTTTTGATCACGCGGGGTGTACGCGCGCAGGGCATGCTGCACCCGGTTGCCCAACTGGCCCAGCACGCTGTCGGGGATGTCCAGCGGGTTTTGCGTGACGAAGTACACCCCAACGCCTTTGGAGCGCACCAGACGCACCACCAGTTCGATGCGCTCGACCAAGACCGCAGGCGCGTCCTTGAATAGCAAATGCGCCTCGTCAAAAAAGAACACCAGCTTGGGCTTATCCGGGTCGCCGATCTCGGGCAGAACCTCGAACAACTCCGACAGCATCCACAGCAAAAAGGTGGCGTAAAGGCGCGGCGAATTCATCAGCTTGTCGGCCGCAAGGATGTTCACCACCCCCAGGCCTTGCGCGTCGGTCTGCATGAAGTCTTCGATGTTGAGCATGGGCTCGCCAAAGAACTGGTCGCCGCCCTGGGTCTCGATTTGCACCAAGCCGCGCTGGATGGCGCCGACGCTGGCGGCGCTGATGTTGCCGTATTCGGTGGTGAACTGTTTGGCGTTGTCCCCTACGTACTGCAGCATGGCCCGCAGGTCTTTCATGTCCAGCAGCAGCAAGCCGTTGTCGTCGGCGATCTTGAACACCAGGTTCAGCACCCCGGCTTGCGTTTCGTTCAGGCCCAACATGCGGGTCAGCAGCAAGGGGCCCATGTCCGACAGGGTGGCGCGCACCGGGTGGCCTTGTTCGCCAAAAACGTCCCACAACGTGGTGGGGCAGGCCAAGGGCTCCGGCAGCGATAGCCCCCGGTCTTTCAGCACAGCGGCCAGCTTGTCGCCGATCTTGCCCGCTTGGCTGACCCCGGTCAGGTCACCTTTGACGTCGGCCATGAAGACCGGCACGCCCATCCGCGAAAAGTTTTCGGCCAGGGTTTGCAAGGTCACGGTTTTGCCGGTGCCAGTGGCCCCGGTGATCAAGCCATGGCGGTTGGCCAGACCCGGCAGCAGGTGACACTGTGCTTGGGCATTTTGAGCAATCAACATGGGTTCAGCCATCGGAAATCTCCTCCCTGGAGTGAAAAGTAAAATCAAGCCTCTAGATTAAATCAACATTCAAGGAATTCCCGATGGCTGGCCACAGTAAATGGGCAAATATTCAGCACCGCAAGGGGCGGCAAGACGAAAAGCGCCAACGGATCTGGACTCGCGTGGTGCGTGAAATCATGGTCGCGGCCCGCACGGGCGGCGGCGACGTCAGCGCCAATCCCCGCCTGCGCCTGGCCATCGAAAAGGCCAAAGCGGCCAATATGCCGGCCGATACCATCAAGCGCAACGTCGACAAAGCCACCGGCAATCTGGAGGGGGTGACGTACGAGGAAATCCGATACGAGGGCTACGGCATCGGCGGCGCGGCCATCATCGTGGACACCATGACCGACAACCGGGTGCGCACCGTGGCCGAAATGCGCCATGCGCTGAGCAAGCACGGCGGCAACCTGGGCACCGAGGGCTCGGTGGCGTTCCAATTCAAACACTGCGGCCAACTGATTTTTGCACCCGGCACTTCGGAGGATCAGGTCATGGAAGTGGCTTTGGAAGCGGGTGCCGAAGACGTGCTCACCGACCCGGAAGGCGCGATCGAGGTCGTGACCTTGCCCGCTGATTTTGAGGCTGTGAAAAACGCGTTGGAGGCCGCTGGACTGGTGGCCGAGATCTCCGAAGTCACCTGGCGTTCTGAAAATTCAGTGTCTTTGTCCGGCGATGAGGCGGCCAAAATGCAAAAATTATTGGATATATTGGAAGACTTGGACGATGTACAAAATGTATTCCACAACGCTGAATTTGAAGATTAAGGAAGTTGGATGAAAGTATTGATCGTCGGCAATGGTGGTCGTGAGCACGCCATGGCCTGGAAATTGGCGCAATCACCCAAACTTCAGCAGGTTTATGTGGCACCAGGCAACGGGGGCACAGCCCAAGACAAAAACCTCGTCAATGTGCCGATCACCGACTTGGCGCTGCTGCGCCAGTGGGCCTTGGAGCATGGCATCGGTCTGACTTTGGTGGGGCCAGAGGCGCCCTTGGCAGCGGGCATTGTGGACGACTTTCGCGCCCATGGCTTGCGGATTTTCGGCCCCACCCGGGTCGCCGCTCAGTTGGAAAGTTCCAAGGCTTTTTCCAAGGCATTCATGCAGCGCCACGGCATCCCCACGGCCGCATTTGAGACCTTCACCGAGGCTGCCCTGGCACATGCCTACGTGGACCGCCAAGGCGCACCTATCGTGGTCAAGGCCGACGGCCTGGCGGCGGGCAAAGGCGTGGTGGTGGCCATGACGCTGGCCGAGGCCCATGAGGCGATCGACTTCATGCTGCTGGACAACAGCTTGGGCGTGGCGCACAACGCTGGCGGCGCGCGCGTGGTGATTGAGGAATTTTTGCAGGGCGAAGAAGCCAGCTTCATGGTGCTGTGCGATGGCAAGAACGTGGCGGCCCTGGCCACCAGTCAAGACCACAAACGACTGCAAGACGGCGACGAAGGCCCCAACACGGGCGGCATGGGGGCGTATTCACCCGCCCCCGTGGTCACGGCCGAGGTACACGCCCGCGCCATGCGCGAGGTCATCTTGCCCACCATCCGGGGCATGGAACAAGACGGCATCACCTACACCGGCTTCTTGTACGCAGGTCTGATGATCGACCCGCAGGGCCGCATCAAGACCCTGGAATTCAACTGTCGTATGGGCGACCCCGAAACCCAACCCATCCTGATGCGCCTGAAGTCTGATTTTTTGGAGGTGCTGTTGGCGGCGACCGGCGAGGCTCTGAATCATTTGGAAATGGAATGGGACCGGCGCGTGGCTTTGGGCGTGGTCATGGCTGCAGCGGGTTACCCACTCAACCCGCGCAAGGGCGATGTCATCACCGGCCTGCCCAAGGACCAGAACGATGCCATGGTGTTCCATGCGGGCACCATCGAAAAAGACGGTCAAATCCTGACCTCTGGCGGGCGTGTGCTGTGCGTCACGGCGCTGGCTGATTCGGTTAAACAGGCCCAGCAAAAGGCCTACCAAACCGCCAGCCTGATAGCCTTTGACGGCATGCAGATGCGCCAGGACATCGGTTACCGCGCCATCAAAAACTGAAGCCACACTTCCACCATGCGCAGTCCGCCCGACCACCCCGTGACCTTCAAGGGCTCCCCCTTGGCCCGATGGGTTTTGAAACTGCTGGGTTGGCATGTGGACTTTGGGGGGTTTCCGACCCGTCAGGGCGTGGCTGTTTTCTATCCGCACACCAGCAATTGGGATTTTCCGATCGGCATGCTGGCCAAATGGGCACTGGGCGTTCCGGTGCATTTTTGGGGCAAGGCCTCGTTGTTCAAGTTTCCATTGGTCGGAGCCTGGCTTCGGTGGTTGGGCGGCATCCCGATTGACCGCAGCTCGTCAAAGGGCGTGGTCGGTCAGATGGTGCATGTTTTTGAGCAGCACAAGCAAAACGACCAATTTCTCTGGCTTGGGTTGGCGCCCGAGGGCACACGCAGCCATACACCGGGCTGGCGCAGCGGTTTTTACCAACTGGCCCTCGGGGCGCAAGTGCCCTTGGCCTTGGTCAAGCTGGACTGGGGGCGGCGCCGTTTCGGTGTGGTCGATTTTTACGATCTGACGGGCCATGTCGAGCAAGATTACGCTCACATGGCCCAAGTCTATGCAGGGGTGACGGGCTTGCATGTGCACCAGATGGGGCCCATCATCCCGTGGCGCCCTGTTCAGGCCGTTCAGCCGTCCCCGCCAGAGACCACGACCCTTTCCTGAAACCCTACAACGTCTGTCTCCACCATGAGCACCAGTTTCGAACTCGGCACCGTCAAAAACTACCTGCTGGGCCTGCAGGCCCGCATCACCGGGGCCTTGACGGACTTGGATGGCACCCCTTTCTTGACCGATGTTTGGCAAAAAGAGCCCGGTGAAAAACTTCAGGGCAATGGCATCACCCAGATTTTGGAGGGCGGACCGGTGTTCGAGCGGGCCGGGTGTGGTTTTTCGCATGTGACCGGGTCGCAGTTGCCGCCCTCGGCCACCCAGCACCGCCCCGAGCTGACGGGATCGGCTTTTGAAGCCATGGGCATGTCCCTGGTGTTCCACCCGCGCAACCCCTATGTGCCCACAGTGCACATGAACGTGCGCATGATCGCGGCCAAACCTGAGGGCAGGGCGCCCGTGGCCTGGTTTGGCGGTGGCATGGACCTGACACCTTACTACGGCTTTGACGAAGACGCGGTGCATTTTCACCAGACTTGCAAGGACGCGTTGAGCCCGTTTGGCGAGGGTTTACATCCTCGCTTCAAGACCTGGTGTGATGACTATTTTTGCAACAAGCACCGCCATGAGCAACGCGGTGTGGGCGGCATTTTCTTTGACGACTTTTCCGAGCTGGGCATGGCGCAGAGCTTTGCCATGCTGCAAAGCGTGGGTGATTCACTGCTGACGGCCTACATGCCGATCGTGCTTCGCCGCAAAGACATGCCTTATGGCGCGGGTGAGCGCGACTTTCAGCTCTACCGCCGGGGCCGCTATGTCGAGTTCAACCTGGTCTGGGATCGGGGCACGCATTTCGGTTTGCAATCGGGCGGACGCACCGAATCGATCTTGCTGTCCATGCCGCCTGAAGTTCGCTGGTCTTATCAGCGCCAGGATCCGCCGGGATCGCCCGAATCGCGCTTGCTCAGTCATTTTCTGGTTCCCAAGGACTGGGTTTGAACCTGCCGACTGCGCTGCCGAACGCCAAGGCTGGCATACAGCGTCTGGGTGTTTTTGGTGGGGCTTTTGATCCACCGCACCTGGCGCATGTGGCCTTGGTGGAGGCGGCCATCGTGCAGTTGCAACTCCAGCAAGTGCGTGTGTTGCCCACGGGCGATGCTTGGCACAAACCGCGTCAGTTGTCTGATGCCGCCAACCGCGTGGCCATGACCCGACTGGCCTTTGCGGATTTGCCATCCGTGGTGGTGGACGAGCGCGAAATAGGCCGATCCGGTCCCAGCTACACGGTGGACACCTTGCATGAACTGCATGCCGAATACCCGCAGGCGCAGCTGTTCTTGCTCATTGGTGAAGACCAGCGGCGGTCCTTGACCTCCTGGCACCAAATCGGTGAAATCGGGCGCATCGCTATAATCTGCGCCGCAGGCCGTGAGTTGGCCGTGCGTGCTTGGAACGAAGAACCAGGCACGGCACCCACAAGCCCCCCCCTTTCTGACACGCTTCAAGCGCGCATTCGCACTCTGGACATGCCGCTGATGCCCCACAGTGCCACGGACATCCGTATGCTGGCGGCCACAGAGCAGGCCCTGACAGGCTTGGTTCCCCCCGCTGTAGAGCGCTATATTCATGAACACCACCTTTACAGGCCCCATTGATGACCGATAACGCAGCCAAAAAAGACATTCAAAAACTCCAACGAACCATTGTGGACGCACTCGAGGACGTCAAGGCCCAAGAGATCCAGGTGTTTGACACCGAGCACCTTTCCTCCTTGTTTGAGCGGGTCATCATTGCCTCGGGTACCTCCAACCGCCAGACCAAAGCTTTGGCCGCCAGCGTGCGTGACAAAGTGCGAAACGCCGGCTTTGGCAAACCCCGTATGGAGGGCGAAGACAACGGCGAGTGGATCATTGTCGATTGCGGCCCAGCCGTGGTGCACGTCATGCAGCCCACCATTCGCACCTACTACAACCTGGAAGAAATCTGGGGCGGAACACCGGTGCGTCTGAAGTTTGGTGCACCCAAGCCCGAGGCGACCGCCGAAGTCAAAGGCCATATCAAGAATTCTGTGGCCAAAAAAGCCGCCAGCAAAACTACCACGGCCAAGCCTGGTGCGAAAGCCAAGCCCGCCTTGAAGGCCCCGGCCAAATCCGGCAAGCCTGCCGCCAAAGCAGCGCCCAAACCAGCTGGCAAAACAGCAGCAAAAACGGCCACCAAAACCACGGCCAAGACAGCAGTCAAATCGGCCTCCAAAACGACCGCCAAGCCCGTGTCCAAAACAGCCACCCAATCCGCGGCCAAACCCAGCAGCTCCAGCAGCAAACCCACCCTGAAAACGGTGGGCAAGCCTGCGGCGAAGTCTGCCGCCAAGCCTGCTGCCAAAAAGTCATCGGTCCGCAAGCCGGTGCAAGCGGCCAGCCGCCGCAAAGCCGATTGATCCTGCATGAAGCTGCTGATCGTTGCGGTCGGCCTGCGCGTGCCTGAATGGGCGCAGACCGCTTGGGACGATTACGCTAAACGGTTTCCGCCTGAGCTCAAGGTCGAGCTCAAGGCCGTGAAAACCGAGCCCCGGGGCTCCAAAACGCTGCCCAACCTCTACGCGGCCGAGCGTCAGCGGATCGAAGCGGCTATTCCCCGCGGCACCCGCACCGTGGTGCTCGACGAGCGGGGCACCTCCTTGACCACCCAAGCCCTGGCCACAAGGCTGACCAACTGGCAGCTCGGAGGCGACGATGTGGCCCTGGTGATTGGCGGCCCGGATGGACTCGATCCCGAATTTCGTCAAACGGCACACGAGCGCATCCGCTTGTCTGACCTGACCTTGCCCCACGCCATGGCCCGGGTGCTGCTCATCGAGCAGCTTTACCGCGCCTGGTCCATCAACGCCAGCCACCCTTACCACCGCGAATAGGGGGATGCTGCTAAAAATTTGGACTACCTGGAGGTAGTTCATGTATTCATACGAAGATCGAATCAAGGCTGTCCGGCTTTATCTGAAGCTAGGCAAGCGTCTGGGAGTCACCATCCGTCAGTTGGGTTATCCGACAAAGAACACGTTCATCCAGAGCGTTGACGCCTACATTCGCTGGTATTAAGAGAAGCGAATCAAAGTGTCATTGGGGTCACTCTGAGTCGCCCCGGATTTTGAGGAGGCTCCACACTTTGAGAAGATGGAGCCATGAGCAAGAAATCAAACCGTTTTTCACCCGAGGTGCGCGAACGCGCT
>Ga0247832_1000422_pt1 | contig 85340 bp, 77 predicted proteins | sample LaCruzMarch2015__10_FD_192407 | JGI IMG/M metagenome (GOLD analysis project Ga0247832, IMG submission 192407) | Freshwater microbial communities from meromictic Lake La Cruz, Castile-La Mancha, Spain - LaCruzMarch2015_4m | ecosystem: Environmental > Aquatic > Freshwater > Lake | place: Spain... | reverse complement strand
AAGAGCTGGAACTCATGAGCCTGCGTCAAGCAGCCAACTTCTGACTGGAAAGCCGGATGCGGGAGAACCGCCTGTCCGGTTTGGAGGGAGGGGCGGCACGGTCAACGTGCCGTCCCTACCCCTATCGGCAGGATGATCCAGAGCGTCTCCAGGCTCAGCGGCACCTGTGGCCACAGGAAGATGGGCAGGTCATCCGGCAGCGCACCGAGATCGCCCACGCGGCGGACATCGAGCTGGAAGACGATGGCGATGACGGTCATGACGATGATGGCGACGAGCGGGGAGGGCACGGCCTTGGTCAGGCGCGGCAGCAGGTAGATGATGCCAAGCGATGCGGCGACCATCGCATACATGGTTAGGCCCGCGCCTTTGAACTCGGGCAACTGGGCCATGAAGATGAGGATGGCCAGGGCATTGACAAAGCCGGTCATGACGGACTTGGAAACGAAGCGCATGACGTCGCCGATTTTCACCAGCCCGGCGATAATCTGAAACACACCGGTGAGCAGGGTGGCGGCCAGGAGGTATTGCAGGCCGTGCTCCTTCACCAAGGTGACCATGAGCAGGGCCATGGCTCCGGTGGCGGCGGAGATCATGCCGGGCCTGCCGCCGAAGATGGCGGTGACGACGGCGATGCAAAAGGAGGCATACAGGCCGACCTTGGGGTCAACCCCGGCGATGATGGAAAAGGCGATGGCCTCCGGGATGAGGGCGAGCGCGACGACGGTCCCGGCCAGGAGGTCGGCGCGGATGTTGGAGAACCATTCTTGAGACAGATTTTTGGAGAACACGATGATGGATGAAAGGCACGGAGAAACACGGGGACACGCCGTCCGGTCCGTGGGCCAGAGGGGTGGGGATAAGGAATGAGGTGACCCGGAGCGCTCGAATGATTACGCTGGGTCTAACAAGAGGTTGTGACCTCCTTTAAAGAAGGCACGCGCTGTCCGCTATGGCGGGCAGGGAATGGCGGATGCGGGCAGGGGGGAGGACATGAGACGCCTGTCCATGATGGCATATGACAGGGGAGGCAACTTTTTTCTCCCGGTGGCGGGGCATTGTTTACCGTCCTGCACGCCGTTCCTGGCGCAGGCACTCGAGTTCATGCAGGAGATCGAGGATGAGCTTCAGGCCGGTGTCGTTGACGGCGCAGGTGGCGCGCAGGTGCTCGATGCGGCGGAGCTGACGCAGGCATTCGGTGTCAAAGAGGGGGCTGTCCGCGCCCTCCTGCGCGAGGGGGCGGATGAAGCCCTGCTCTTGATAACGGATGATGGTTTCCGCATGGAGGCCGGTGAGCTCGGTGATGACCTCGAGGGTGTAGCGGGTGTCGGTTTCCTCAGGGTAAACGGGCAGCTCGGCGGCGTGGGCGATGGGGTCGGAGTTCATGGCGCGGTGCAGGGGGGGCGGGTGGCTCAGACGGGGGGGGGGCGGAAGGTGGAGGTGGCCCGCAGTTTCTCCCAAAGGGCGCGCTCTTCCTCATTGAGTTGGGTGGGGAGTTGCACATTCAGGACGACATAAAAATCGCCCCTTTCGCCGGTCTTACTTTTGGGTAGGCCACGATTTTTGGCGCGCAGTTTTTGACCGTTTTCGGCCCCGGCGGGGATGCGCAGTTTGATGGAGCCATCCAGGGTGGGCACGATGACCTCGGCCCCGAGCACGGCATCCCACGGGGCGATGTCCAGCTCATGAAAAAGATCGGCCTCGCGGCTGCTGAAGTCCGGGTGCATGGCGTGCCGGATGCGCAGAAAGAGGTCGCCCGCAGGGGCACCGCCGTGGCCGGGCTCGCCATGACCGGGGACGCGGATGCGGCGGCCATCAGTGGCACCGGGGGGGATGCGCACCTGGAATTCCTGGGTCTGCACCTGCCCGGTCTGGCGGTTGACGGTTTGCATGGAGATGGGGCGCAGGGTGCCGTGCATGGCCTCCTCCAGGGTGACGAGGAGGTCGCCCTCGATATCGCTGCCGCGGCGTGCGCGGGCGGTGCCAGGGGGTGGCCGCCCGGTGCCGTCCTCCTGCGGGAAGCCATAGCGGGTGCCGCCGCTGAAATACTGCTCAAAGAAATCGCTGAAGCCGGTGCCGCCAAAGTGAAACTCCTGCTCATGCCCTGCGCCGCCTGCCTGCTGGGGCGGGGGTGAGAAGCCACCTTCATCATTGCGCCAGTCCGCCCCGAGGGTGTCGTATTTTTTGCGTTTGTCCGGGTCTCCCAGGACCTCGTAGGCTTCGTTGATCTCTTTGAATTTTGCCTCGGCGGTTTTCTTGTCCTCGGCCACGTCAGGGTGGTATTTGCGGGCGAGTTTGCGAAAGGCCTTTTTGATGTCGTCCTCGCCAGCCTCACGGGGGATGCCGAGCGTGGTGTAGTAGTCTTTGAATTCGACAGGCATAAGCACAGGATGCGTGGTTCAGGGGCAAACGCCAAGCGTTCGTTTGGCTCCTTTCCTGAGTATGCCATGATTCAAGGCGCAGGGCCTTGCGCTCTACGCGATGGATTTTGCGCCCAGCAGGCCGCGCCGCTTCACTTGGGCCAAAGCCAGGCCATGTAACCCACGTAGGCCGCCAGGAGCAGGACACCCTCCCATCGCATCAGCTTGGCCCCGGTCCTGAGCATGGGCACCAGGAGGATGGCAAAGGCGATGGAGACATAGATATCGGTCATCTGGATGCCCTCGCCAAAAAGGGGCCGCGTGACTGCCGCACCGCCCAGGATGCCGAGGGTGTTAAAGATATTGGAGCCGATGACGTTTCCGATGGCGATGTCCGGCTCCTTTTTCAGGGCGGCGACCACACAGGTGACCAGCTCCGGCATGCTGGTGCCTGCGGCAACGATGGTTAGGCCGATGACCGCCTCGCTGATGCCAAACAAACGCGCCAGGGTGATGGACCCGTCCACCATGTAGCGAGAACCCGCGACGAGCAGGGCCAGGCCGCCGAGCACAAAAAGGATGTCCCGCCAGACGCTGCCGCGCGGGGGAGGAAGAGCCTCCGCATACTCCGCCTGCACGGCAATGGACTGCAGCACCGTCTTGGCATACCAAACGGTGAAGACCACATAAACCAGCAGGCCGCCCAGCAGCACCAGTCCCTCCACACGGCTGATGTGAAGGTCCGCCAGCATCCATCCGCCGATGAGGGAGACGAGGACCATGATGGGTGCATCGATACGCAGGATCTGAAGCTGCACCTTCAGCGGGCAGATCAGCGCGGTCAGGCCCAGGATCAGGCCCACATTCAGCGCATTGGACCCGAGGACGTTGCCCATGGCGATGGCCCCCTGACCGTCCAGCGCCGCCTTCACACTGACCACCAGCTCAGGCGCGCTCGTGCCAAAGGCCACCACCGTCAGCCCCACAACCAAGGGCGTGAGCCCGAGCCGCAGCGCCAGTGAACTGCTGCCCCGCACCAGCCCCTCCCCACCGAAGTATAACAAAACAAGCCCGAGGAGGATGAAGGAGAGGGAGGTGATCATGCGCGTGAGGACGGTGTGAACAATCCAAGGAGCGGCCCCCTGTCAATGCAAGACCGCTATCCGTGACGGAGATGCCCCATGCAAAGTGTATTTGCCAAATGGGGCAATCATGGGTGAAGAATGCGCGCAATGCTCATCCCCCTGCTCATCGTCATCGCCGTTTGGGTCGTCGCTTACACAAACGGGGCGAATGCCAACTTTAAAGGCGTGGCCTCCTTGTATGGCAGCGGCAGCACGAGCTATCGCACGGCGGTGAATTGGGCCGCAGTGACCACGGTGGCGGGCTGTGTGGCGGCGATGTTTATGGCCGCAGAGATGCTGAAGACTTTTTCGGGGAAAGGCCTGGTGCCGGAGTGGCTGATCGCGCAGCCGTTGTTTTTATTCGCCGTGGCCGCCGGGGCGGGGGCCACGGGCTTTTTGGCCACACGCCTGGGTTTCCCGGTCTCCACCACGCACATGCTGACCGGGGCGTTGTTGGGCGCGGGTACCATGGCGGATGCGGGCGCGGTGAATAGCGCCAAGCTGTGGGAGAGTTTTTTGAAACCGTTGCTGTTCAGCCCCGTGCTAGCCCTGATGGCGGGCGCGGTGCTGCATTGGATCTTAAAGTTCGTTAGGCTGGCCCCGGATCATCGCACACGCACGCTGGACACGCTGCATTTCCTCAGTGCGGGCGCGGTGGGTTTTGCGCGCGGGCTGAATGACACGCCCAAGATGGCGGCGCTGCTGCTGGGCGTGGGTTGGCTGAGCGGGCGGGGGGACATGGTCCTGATCGCCCTGGCCATGGCCGCAGGCGGGCTGATCAGCGCGGGGCAGGTGGCGGAGACCCTGGCGCATAAGATCACAGACATGAATCCCGGTGAGGGTTTTGCCGCCAACTTCGCCACCGCGCTGCTGGTCACCACGGCGACTCTGCACGGCCTGCCGGTCTCCACCACGCATGTGTCCGTGGGTGCGTTGCTGGGCATCGGCATCACCACCCGACAGGCCAAGTGGCGCACGGTCATCCCGGTCTTGCTGGCCTGGGTCATCACCCTGCCGTGTGCGGCGCTGATGTCCGGCGCAGTTTGGTGGCTGATCACGATTTGAACTTTCGCTGAAAGAAACGATAGGGCGCTCAGTTTGTATTTGCACATGTGCGCAAATAGACCAACAATCGGCGCGCGACAGCCCTTTCCCCTCACCATGAGATACCCACGAACCTACCTCCACCTTGCCGCTTTGCTGGCGCTCACCACCTCGGCCTTGGGCACGCCCTCGGGTCTGAATAACATCCCGACGGCAGAAACGGTGCCTCATCGCACGGTGGCGGTCCAATTCTTCAGCAGCTTTGGCGGGGCCAATCAGTTTGCGGCGAACGGTCCGGGGCAGCACTCCTTTTGGTCCGGCTTCAAGACGGGCTGGGATCTCGGCCCGGCGAATCTGGAGTGGGGTCTTGACAGCCCCATCGGCCCGGATCTGACAGGCGCATTGCTGTTTCAAACCAAGGTCAATTTCAGCCCCTGGGAAGATGGCCTACTGGCCTTGGGCGTGGCCAACATGGCGCTCACGGATCATGAACGGTGGAGCGATCCCTTTACATATGCGATGCTGGCGCATGACTTTGGCTTTGCCCGCTTTCATGCAGGCTACGGATATCAGACCAACGGCAGCAGTTTCCTCGCCGGCGTGGACCGCACGTGGAAGCTGCTGGATCGGAACTTCAACCTGAATGCCGACCTTGTGCAATCGCGTGATCAGCGCGGCCTCATCACCGCCGTCGGGGCCAAGTATGAGCTGAACAAACACATCGTCTTGGAAACCTGGGCCAACTTCCCGGACCGCGACGCCGTCAGCGTCATCGCCAAGATCAACTTCGTCTTCACTTTCTAAACCATCCACTTTCATCAACCTCATGAAATCCATCTTCACTCTCCTTTCCCTGGCCCTGCTCGGCACCGCCGCGCAGGCAGACATCGGTCTCATTACGCCTGCCGAGGCCAAGGCCCTCATTGAAAACACCGATGCCTCTCAAAGGCCCATCGTCTTGGACACGCGCGGCGGTTACAAAGACTACTTTCGCGGTCACTTGCCCACCGCTCATCACCTGAATTTTGACACCCTGCGCGGCACGGATGCCGCCGTGCCTGTGCAATACCTGCCGGATAACCTAACCAAGAGTTTGCTCATCCGTGCCGGGGTGGACAAGGATCGTCTGCACCTCGTCTATGCTACCGGGGATGTCCTGCCGAACGATGAAATCCTCAGCAGCACAATGGTCGCTTATGTCCTGGAAAAGTTTGGCGTGGAAAACATCCGCATCGTCGATGGCGGCCTCGCAGGCTGGGTGAAGGCGGGCTTTGGACCGGCCAAGGATTACTTTGGCAATCCCACGGGCAAGCTGCCGGAGAAAGGTCATCCTGCCGTGACCGCAAACATCGACGACGTGCAGGCGCATGTGGGCAAGCCGGGCAACGTCCTGGTGGATGCGCGTCCTTTGAACGAATATCAGGGCGAAGACGATGTGTGGCTGCGCAAAGGTCACATCCCCGGTGCCATCAGCTTTCACTGGGCACGCCTGGTGACGAAGGACAACACGCACCAGTTCAAACCCTTTGCCGAAGTGAAGGCGGAGCTGGAGGCCGCAGGCATCACCCCGGACAAAAAGATCATCGCCTACTGCGGCACCTCGCGGGAGGGCAGCCTGCTGCAGTTTTACCTGAAGCACGTCGCCGGTTACCCCAACGTCCGCCTTTATGAAGGGGCCTGGAAGGAATACGTCTGGCTGAAAAACAAGTCCCTGCCTGCCGCGACTGGCGGCGTGGCTGCGGGGGTGAAGTAAGCGGGGGAGACCGAGCTATCCGGCTTTGGTGATGTGGCTGCACCGTGATTGAATGCTGGGCCTGCCACCAGTCTGTAGTGTGTCTCCGTCGTCATGGCGTTGTTCCTTCAGCCTCTGTTTTCACCTTTTCTTCCAACTTGAAGAACTCATAATCAAACGCGCCTAACAAGGTGCCTTCCTTCACCTCGTGGCACTCCAGGCAACTCTGCTGCGCGAAGATGGGGGCGATCACGCGGATGAGGCCGATGGTGTATTTTTCGGGGTTGGGCGGCACCTCGAGCTTTACCCAAGGTTCCCCCGCGCGCAGCTTCGCCACGGCCTGCGCTTCTTCACTGGTGAGGGAGCGATGCGTTGCTTTCGGCAGATCCTCTTTTCGCGGCACAGACCGGGTGAAGTAGCGGTCGCCATACTCCGGGGTGAGGCCAAGTAGGAAGATGTCTTTTTTGGAGTAACGAGCGCCTTCAAAAAGCACCGAAAACTCAAACCAATATTTACTCTCTCGCATGCGGCTGCCGCCGAAGCCCGCACTCTCGACGAAGGTGGTGATCGCCTTTTGATGGGCTTCGGGAAACGGGGTGTTGGATCGCGGAGTCGTGTAACCGTAGAACACGACAAGGCCGAGCAGATACACCACCGGAAACCACACGGGAGACAAGATAAGGACGAGCACCACGAAGATGCCGACATAAAAGCGCCGGTTGTTTGGCTTGGGGGGAGTGCCATTTTCCATATCCCTGGTTTTACCGAAAATCTGTCCAGCTCACAATCACCGAATGCTTTCCACCCAGGCAGCCCTACAGATTATTTTCTCATTCCGAAAACGCTCCTGACATAGGGTTGTCAGTAGCCAATGCGAGGATGCATCTATGGAACCTATCTCCCACACCCGCCGTTTGATCCTTCGTCTCCTCACTCTGTTTCTGGCTTGCTCGCTGATGAGCTGTGCGCTGACCCCGCCGAAAACGTCCGCTCCAGGGACGCTGCATCAGGTGGGGTTTGTGTGGCTGAAGGATGCGGGAGAACGGGGCAAGGTGATCCGGGCGGTGCATGATTTTGGCCGGGAGATCCCGGAGGTGAAAAGTGTCTCCGTGGGGCAGCCACACTCCGTCGGCAGTGCGCTGTCGGATGCCAGTTACGATGTGGGTTTCACCCTGACTTTTGTGGACGAGGCCGCCCGTCAGCGCTACGCCGCGCATCCAGTGCACGTGAAGGCCGCGCAGGAGGTCTTTCTGCCGCTGTCGCGAAAGCTGTTGTTTTACCAATACCTGAGCGAGTAATGAACCCTGGACTTTTTCAACGCCTAACCATCAAAGAATTAAAAAATGAAATCTGAACCATCCCCCCTCATCACTCGTTTCATCGCCGCCATGAATGCGCGTGACATCGCCCTGTTTCTGGATTGTTTCAGCCCGGAGGCCATCGTTCATGACGAGGGGCACACGCATCAGGGACAGGCGCAGATCCAGGCCTGGATCGAAAAGGCCTGGGCTGCTTACGGTCCGCAGATCGAGCTGCAAACTGTTCACGCGACCGGGCCGGACACGCTCTTTGCCGGGGAGGTCTCCGGCAGCTTTCCCGGCAGTCCGGTCGTGCTTCAGCATCATCTCACCGTGGCGAATGACCGCATCGTGGAGCTGAAAATTGCGCCATGAGTTTTGCGCGGACTTTGTGAAATGCCTAACCCATCCAAGGATGACGTTTTCCCAAGAGCATCTCTGAAAACAAGCCGCCCCCTGTCGCATAACGCGGCAGGGGGCGGGGTTGTGGGTTGATGTGAAACGGCTCCGGGGGAGAGGGATCAAGGACGCAGGTCCACGCGACCGGAAAGGATCGGGGTGGTCTTGATGCTTTCATTGCCCACAGGGAGCTGGGGCAGGAGGAAGTAGCCGTTGGCGGTGGTAGCACCATCCATGCGGCGGATGATCATGCCCTGGTATTTGACGCTGCGTTTGAGGGCACCGTCTTGCAGGGTGAAGCCGCCGGTGAGACTGCCGGTGGAGGAGCTCAGGGCCACGGTGGTGCGCGCCAGGTTTTGGGCGCTGCCGGGGGTGGGGAACAGAATCTTCAGGCCGGGGCGTGGCAGGGTCACGCTGTCGGTGAGATCGGGATTCAGGGCGGCGGCCTCGATGCCGGCACCGCTGAAGTCCAGGGTGGATGGATCGTTGCCGGAGGGCAGACCGAGCACGAGGCCCTTGGTCGTGGTGGCCAGGTATTTGCCCTCCACATTCAGCGGCACCAAGCTGACAGGCTCAGGATACAAGACGCCCGTGGTGGCGGGTTTGGCGTAGAAGACGGTGCCGGTGTAGCTGTTCTCTGCGTATTTGCCTGCGGGGTCCAGGTTTTGCGTGATGATGCCGGCGATGGAGCCGAGCTTTTTATACAGCGGCACATAGATCAGCGTCTCGCCATTTGGCCCGAGGAAACCGGTGCCGGTGAGTGCGCTGCCATCGGCGGCCTTGCCAGTGTATTTGACACTGCCATCCACGCCGATCGTGATGCCCGCGAAGCCTGTGCCCTGTGGCACGTCAGGGTTGTCAAGGTCGGCACTGTCGATCTCCAAGGCGACGCCGACATAGCCCATTTCGGCAGCGGCGGGGTTCAGGACTTTGTCGAAGGTCCTGCGCCAGCCGGTGATGGCGACGCTGTCTTCATCGACAGTGTAGAGGCCGTCCAGCAGGTCATCGGCGATGAGGTCCAGGGTGATCACGGAGCCATCGGCGAGATTGGCGGTGAGGCTGGGGATGGTTTCCACAGCGGTGGTGAGGAAGCCTTTCACAGTGGTGGTCTTTGTGAGCTGGGTGACCTTCAGCGTGTAGCTGCCCTGGCTCGTGGTGGTCAGGTCCACGCGTCCGCCGGTGCCTTCATTGAGGATGAGGTCAGGCGAGATGAGACCGATGAAGGTGCCCACGGCGGCTTTCGGCAGGGCCTGCACGATGAAGGTGCTGATGTAACTTGTGGTTATGCCGCCGGGGCCTTTCGCCGTGAGGAGGACCTGATAGACGCCGGGGGTGCTGAAGCGCCCGCTGATGACTCCCGTCTTGCCATTGAGCTTCAGCCCCGCAGGCAGGCCCTTGGCAGTGACGGTGGTGCCTGTGGCCAGGCCCAGGGTGAATTCGAACTCCTGACCCACGACCGAATCCGGGAATTCAGGCTCGATCAAAACCGGCGGGGTAAACGAGGCGACGGCGCTGTAAGTGATGCCTGCTTCATTGACCGCATAAGCGCGGAAGCTGTAAGAGCTGCCGGTGGTCAGTCCCGTGATCGAGGTGCTGATCAGGCCGGTGGTGCCGGGAACAATGACATCCGTCACGCCGGAGTCCCCGATGGCCGGAGTGGCCTGGGCAGAGGTCAGGGCGTAAACGATGCCGCGTGAGAGGATGGGGCCGCCGCCATCAGTGGCCACGGTGGCGCTCAGAGTGGCGCCGGTGGCGGTGAGTTCGGTCACGGTGGGATTGATCACCGTGGCTGTGGTCGAGACGGAGAGGACCGCCAAGCCGGACAGACCCGCAGGCAAGGTGCCCAGGTTTTCTGAAGCGCCTGTGGTTAGGTCAATGCGATACAGGCCTGCTGTGCCACCGACCGTGGCGGCGAAGTAACCGACGCCCACGGCAGGGATGTTGGAGGTGGCGACGGTAACGTTGCTCAGGATGTCAAAACCAACCGCATTGGTGAAGTCCAAAGGATTGCCGCTCAAAGTCACCGGCACAGCCACGGTCTGCGTGCCGTTATTCGGCGGGTTCTGGATGTAAAGGCTGTTCGTTACGGCATCCAGCGTGTATTGCGTCGTCACCGTCGTGCCTTGAAAGCTGTTGGTGTAAGCGGTGGCGTGGACACTGGTCGTCGCGCCATTGATCATGCCGTCGGGATTCACACCGTCAGCCGGGGTGGCGTTGTTATCCACAGGCGTGCCGTTGGTTTGATTGATGCGAAAGTTCAGGCCGATGCCGGTGACCACGCGGACGCGATCCACCGTGGGGTTGAAGTCGATCTCCCATCCGGCGGACAGATCCGGGAAGTCAATGGGATTGCCCATCGTATCCACATAGGCGATGCCGCCCGGTGTGCCGATGGCGGTGAGGCTGCCTAACTGAGGATCGATCAAATAAATCGTGCCGGTGTTGTTTGTGGAGTCAATGCCCAGACCGTAGAGCTGGCCAGTGGCGGGGCGCTGATCGATGCTGACGATGATCTCACTGCCATTGGTTGCGCCCAGGTTGACCGAGGTGGTGGTGCTGGGGCTCAGCGTGGAAAAGCGCACGAGGCTTCCGGGTGTTCCGGGCACCAGGCCGATGGTGGCCCCCAGGCCGGGATTGATGGCAAAGCTGCGCGGGGCAAAGTTGGCGACCTCAGTTGCGGCACCTGTGGTCAGGTCGATCTGATAAAGCCGGGGGGAGGTGGTGGTCAGCACGGCATAGCCGGAGCCGGTCGTCACGGCCTGATTGGCGGCACCGGCATTCACGCCCGGGGCGATGTCAAAGCCGCTGACGGCAAAGAAGTCCAGCGGACTGCCATTCACGGTGATGACCAGGCCTGCCGTCTGGGTGCCGTTGTTTGGCGGGGTCTGGATGTAAAGCGAGTCTGTGGCCGCATCCAGCGTGTATTGGGTGGTGATGCCGCCATTGTTAGGCTGGCTGTTCGTGTAGGCGGTGGCGCTGACGCTGGTGGTCAGGCCATTGACCGCACCGTCCGGGTTGATGCCGTCCCCCGCATTCATGTTGCTGTCCACCGGCGCACCGTTGTTTGGATTGATGCGAAAGTTCAGGCCGGAGGTCGTCATCACCCGCAGGCGATCCACGGCGGGATTGAAATCAATGTCAAAACCGCTGGTCGGGAAATCCACAACCGTTGTGCCATCCGTGGTTAGGCCAAAAGCCGCCCCCAGGGCGACTGCGGCCCCGGTCTGCGGAGAGATGCGATAAAGCTGTGCGGTGTCTGCGACGGCATCCACGCCGAGGGCATAGAGCGCCTGATTCTGCGGACGCACGTCGATGGAAACCAGGGTCTGCCCCGCTGTCACGCCCGTAATGGCCACGGGGGTATCCGTGGTGCCGGGGGCATTCAGAGTGGAGGAGGCGATCTGCCCGCTCGGTGTCAGCACAAAGATCGGCGTGGCGGGTCCCTGCGCTGTGGCAGGCATCACCATGGCGGCAAAGCCGAAGGCGAGCGTGGCAAGCAAGCACCGCATGGGGGGATGGTCATGCCGGTCAGGAGATGGAGGGGACTCTGGGCGTGGAGGAGTTCGTAGGGTCGTATTCATGGCGGGTTCAGTCCGTTGTTGATCGGTGGGAAAGCCCCGTCGCACGGTTAAAAAACAGGCTCCGGGTTATCCTCACGAGGGCCATATGCGCCAACGGTCCCGCGCCAGATTCAAACGAGGCTTCGATTTTTTTGATTTGTGATGAGACACACCATTTAAAACTGCCTAACCAAGGATGGTTTCGATAAACGGCATGTGAAGTGCGTGTTATCTTTCCAGAGACAAGTGGGTTTCAGTCCCTCTCCTTGGGTCGAGTGTTGAACCGTTATCCTTTCCTCCCCTGCGGGTGCTTCAGGTTGCTTTCTCGCATTTCGCAGGTCACATTTTTGCCGCGATGGTCTAGTTTGTGTTACCGTTCAATCCCTTTACTCTGTTCTTATGGCTGCCGACAATAAAGAAATCCAATCCCTGGAGCGCGCCGAGGCGCTGAATGCCACAATCCTGGGCGGGACGCCGATCACGGCGCATGCGACGCCGCAGACGGGCCTGGGCGCGGTGCTGAATGACAAGGCGGCCACCTGGAATTTCTCCAAAGACGGCGCGACCGGGGCCATGCTGGTGCAGACGGGGACGGAGGTATCCGGCGGTGCGGCGATCAAGGTGGAAGACCCTGTCAATGCGCGGCAGGTGCAAAAGTGCGCGCAGATGATGGACATCTTTTTCCAAAATGCGCAAGGACAGCCGCCCTTTGCCGCGCCGCGTGTGCAGATCTATAGCACGAATGATCTGCTGCAAAATCCGCAGCTCAGCAACGACCTCACAGCCAAGCTGAAAGACCTGAAGGAAAGTAGCTCTGCAGATAGACAGATCAAGGTGGACAAGCAAATCACCAGGCTGGCTGACGTGGCGGCGGGGAAAGGCACGGTGGTGAAGATGGAGTTCGCCTCCGGCAAGATGATGAATCAGCTTTCTGCGGAGGATCGCGTGGCCCTGTATAAAACGGATGCCTTTGCCCAAAACCTCGGTCGCTCCATGCCGACCTTCGTTGCGCTGGGTATGAATGACCACCTCGGGGTGGACACGTTTAAAAACAATGCGGCCAATCTGATGTTTGATACGCAGAGCGGTCAAATCTCCGCCATCGATTTTTCTACCAAGACTACCCTTAATCCGGTCGATCCAAAGAATTATGACATGGTTACCTTTTCCCAGGAGGGAGGTGACAAGGTGATCCAAGGGCTGAATACCTTTCTCGCGGATGCGACCAAGGATCAGGCCAGCTTTGACCAGGCCGTGGAAATGCTGGCAACCGGCAAGGAGACGCCTTTCAAAGACATGATGGACTCCTTCACGGTTGCAGACTGGAAGGACAACATGTTCCCGCCGGCGGATGCCGCCATCGTGAAAGCGGAAATTAGCATGGATGATAAGCGCCGTTTTGCCGCGAACCTGCTCTCTGGCACGGTGGATGGTCTGGATTATGTCAAGCAGAACCAGCAGGCCCTGCGCACCGCCGTGCAAGCCACGCATGAGACGGTCAACGGCGTCAAGCTGGAGCACTTTTACAATCAGGCTCAAATGGACAGTTTTTGCCAGGCCGTGCAGCAGGTGGATACCCAGGGCATGAGGCAAAACATCGACCGGCACATGGGTAACCTGAAGCTGGAAACCACTCAGACCTTGGCCCAATTCCAAGACTATGCCGCAGAGGCCCAGGACAAGATCAAGGCCCTGGATAAAAAGATCGACCGCATGGAAAACAAGCCTTCCCTGCGCGACCGGCTGAATTTCATGGTCAATGGCAAGGACAACGTGCTGGGAGACCTGAAGACGCAGCGGGCCGACTTGAATGACTATGCCAATGGCTTGATCAAGGATACCCAAAAGCTCATCAATCTGCAGGAGAAGTATGACGCCATGAAGGCGCAGACACAGATGACCCCGGCGCAGCTCAGAGAGGTCGCCAAAGGCCCGCAGGTGCCCGCCGTGGCCCAGCAGGATCAGGCCGCGCCCCGGGCCAAAGTGGGGCAGGTGTTCAATGATCCCGCCCGCGCCCAAGTGGCCGCCAGCCTGGAGTCCCGGCTCAGAGCACCGGCCCCGGCTCCTGCCTCGCTTCCCGTCGCTACGCCTGCCCCTGCGGTGACCGGTTCTTCCTCCTCATCCAATGCCAAGGTGGGAGATGATTTGAATGGCCCGAAAGTGACCGCCAAGTCAGATCCCCTGAACGATGGCCCCGCCCTAGATGGTGACGTGGCGGAGAAAAAGACCACCAAGTTGAGCGAGTCTAAAGAAATGGCCGATGTCATGAAGCGCCTGGAGGACAAGCTGAAGCCTGTGACGGTGAGCCCGCCCGATGACGGCACCAAGGTGGGTGGACTCAGCACCCGGCGCTGAGATCCCCGACCACGGCACAATGGCCGTCAAGCCCCCCAAGATCCATCCCTTCATTGCGAAGAGCTGAGGTTGATTGTCCGCTCGACCTCACTCCTGGTTAGGCCATCCTCCGCCCGCAAGGAGCGGTGTGGCTCCCACACGCGGGATTCCCACCGCACTCCAGGACGCTCCGCGACTGCGAGAACTGATCACTATAGACCGCCGACCTGCGGGCAGGAGTGCCCGCATCACTACGGCAGGTTCTCCACCGTCGGCAGGATCACCGGGTCAAAGGCAGCATAGGTGTTGCCGAAGGTGTTTTTCACAAAGGCGGTGTCATCGCCCTTACCGCCGTCCAGGGAGAAGGTGCTATCGAAGAGATTGGCGACAAAGGCATCTGGGTTGGCATTGCCCAGGGTGAGGGTGTCATCGCCGTCTCCAAGGAGGATTTTGACCGCGCCCTGGAAGATATTGAACAGGCTGCTGTCGAGTCGGGTATCAAAGCGCAGGGTGTCATTGCCGCCCCCGGTATTGAGGTCCAGCGTGCTCAGGAAGGTGCTGTCCTGAATATCCAGCACAGTGGTGCCGACACCGCTGCTGAGGTGGCTCACTTTCCCGATGACCTTGCTGTCCTTGATCTCCCAAAATTCACCGCCCTCCACACCCGTGGCGCTGAGCGTGGTGACATGGCCGTAAACGACTGCGTCAGCGAGGCTGAAGGAGGTGGGGCCGGTGGCGAACTTGGCATTCACCGGGCCGAGGACGGAGAGCAGCAGGCTGGTATCGTTGAAAAGATCACCCAGGCGCAAGTTGTCACCGCCCGTGCCTCCCGTATAGGTCACGGCGCCGATGCTCCCGGTGACGGCGCTGAATTCAAAGCTGTTTTCACCATTGCCCCCGGTGAAGCTGGCGTTCCCCAGGATGCGGGCACTGCCGCTGTCGGTAAAGATCCTGAAGTTATCGACGCCTGTGCCGCCTTTGTAAACCACATTGCCGCCGATGAGGAGGCTCTCATTAAGGCTCAGGCTGAAGCTGTTAAATTCGCCGTTGCCCATGGAAAGATTGACATTGCCGCCGATGGTAACTGCGACGCCACCGAACGCAATGAAGTCACCGCTTTTTCCCCCGCTGTAGGTCAGACCACCGCCAATGGTCAGGGCAGTGACCTCATTGGCGATCAGTGAGTTGGAGCCCTCGCCCGCCTTGAAGCTCAGCAGGCCGCCGATGGTTGTGCTGTGGTTGAAACGCAACAGGTCCTGGCCCGCGCCCGTCTGCACGGTGAAGCTGCCATTGACGCGCAGGTGGTCGCCATTTTCGATGCCAAAGTCCATGTCCGTCCCGCCTGCCTTGACCGTGATTTTGACATTGCCGGTGATCAGACCGTTCCCGGCTCCCAGGGTGATCTCTTGGAAGTCAGAGGCCCCGCCTGCGGCCAGGAGGGTAAAATTACCATACACTTGGAAATTGTTCACATTCGTGTTGTAGGTATTGCTGCCGGTGCCCAGGTCGATGCTGATGTCCCGGAATGACCCTTCGCTGCCCAGGTTGACCGTGTCACTGTCCGCGCCGGTCTTGATGCTGAGCAGGCTGTTGAGCCGATTGCCGTTGAAATCTACCCTGTCAATACCGCTGCCGGTGTCGATCTTCACCGCGCCATTGACGGTGCTGTTGGTGAGCTTAAAGGTGTCGTTTCCGGCGGGATCTACGAGGGTCACCGGCCCGGCGATGACCAGGCCATCCAGCTCCAGGGTGTCATTCCCGGCTCCCAGTTGTGCCTTGATGCCGTTTTGCGCCAAAATCTGAATCGAGCTCTCTGCCGTGGCGGCTCCATTGAGCCTGAAGGTGTCTCCATTGCGCGAATCGATCTTCCAAATGCCGGGCGTAGTCTCTGTGATGAAGATATCGTTGTCCCCGCCGCCCGCATCCCCCGTGAGGGACAGCACGCCCCCCGCCGTGCTGACGGCGATGATCCCCGCCGGAGCGAGGCGAGGTTCCAAGGCTTCCAAGAGAGCTAGCGTGGGCTTTTGATTCATAAGGGGGATGCGTTTCGTCAGCAGGAATGAGTCCTGTCTGAGTGTGCTTATCCCGAATCTGCGGCCTGCGTTACAAGCTGGAGGGAAGTTTTTTTGGGAGGGATCGTTTTTCCCGCCTTACATGAGCAGAAACCCCGCAAGGAGCCGCCGCAGGTGACTATGACGAAGGGACCTTCGTCCCTGGCGGCGGGGCGGGGATGGGGCCGGTGTCGGGGCTGAGGATGGGCGTGGGCACTGCCGGGGTGGTGGCAGTGGATGACCCTGGAGATGGCGCTGTTGCGGATGCTGCGGCGGCTTGTTGGGCTTGGTGTTGCCGGAAGCGATTGAGCAAGGCTTCGCTCTGCATTCGTTTCAGTTTTTCGAGGGCGAACTCGGATTCGCGCAGGTTGCTGTCCGTCGGGCTGAGGGTGGGAGTGCTGCTCTCTTTTTTCAGGACGGCGATTGCGGTTGGCTTGGCCGATGGTGGGGGTGCGGGACTTGCTGGAGTGCGGGTGGTCTGTGGCACGGAGTTCGGCTCTGCCGGGACGGGTGTGGAGGCAGAGGTGGACAGCGGCTTGACCGGTGTGGATGCGGTGGTGGAGGTGCTGTCTTGGCGGCTGAACAGCTCCATGCCTTGGCGGTTTTGATACGCATAGGCTGCGGCCAGCAGGATGCCGATGAGGAGGGTGAAGAGAGCGGCTTTTTTCATGACAGGGCGGTGGGCGCGGAGGTGGGCTTCAGGGGCCGGTTTTGGTCTTCAGGCGGGCGGCGATTTGCGAGGTGATATCGGCCAGTTTCAGGTCCTCCGGGATTTGATAAGCGGGGATGGCATAGGAGGTGATGTGGTCAGAGACGATGGTGTAAGTTTCCACCGGCTGCATGAGGTCGGCGATGGCCTGCTGAATGTCATGCATCAGATGGCTGATGAGGCGGGCGTGCAGCTCGTTGATGCGGGTGCGGCTTTCGGCTTGAAGGGCGGTCTGCTTTTCACGCAACTCGGTGCGCCGTTTTTCCAGGGCCGCTTCTAGTTCCGCCGGGTCGCCGGCCTGTTCGCTGAGGCGTTTGATCATCTGCTGGATGGCAAGCAGCTCGGGATGTTGGGTCAGGCTGTAGGCCTCCGCCTCCTGCACGGTTTTCAGGGTGGTCTTCACGGTTTCCTGCCGGGGGTGGGCATTGAGCAGGGTGTTGAAGTTCACCTTGTAGCAGGGGCCATAGCGTGGGGTGGTGGTGATGCTGACGAGGCTGGCTGCATCGGGTTCGTTGTTCAGGAGGCTCGTCAGGGCGAAGGTGAGGTCGGTCCGGGTGTTGGCGAGGTCTTCGCTGTCTTCCCCTGAGGAGGCGGAGATGAAGTGACCGGACTGGTTTTTCCCCTGCTTCTGATCATACACGACGACGTAGCCAAAGAGGTTGGTGGTGAAGGCCTTTTCCACGGTTTTTCGAATGTCCTCCCAGATCACGCCGCCCATCTGCTGTTTCTTTTTCGAGAAGTCCTGTTCATGGGTCTGCTTCAGAGCGGAGTATTCTTTTTGCAGGCGTGCGGCTTCCTCAGTCTTGCCCGCAGCATTGGCGGCGCGCCATTTTTCCTCCACGGCCCCCAGCTCTGCGCGGGCCAGCTCGGCCAGTGACTTCAGCGTGGTTTCAAAGGAGGCGGCCTTGGGGTAGTCCTTCATCAGCTTTTGCACATCCACATACAAGAAGGGGATTGTATCTTCCTTGCCTGGGATGGTCATGCCAGCCGCCTGTGCAGGCAGCGCGCACGGTAGGGAAAGGGCGACCCCCAGGCAGGTGAGGAGGACCAGACGGGAGGCGGAGGACAGGAGGCGCATCTGGCCATTATTTGGCATCGGGTCAGCCCGTGGCAACTGGATTTGCCGCTGAAAGGCTTTTTGTTCGGCATCAGGATCAAGGGGGGCTTTGGGCATGAAATGCCTTTTTCCTGAAACGCTCGGGGCTTTCCCGCGTCCATGGCTGCCATGCCTGTTCCCTCCCGGCGAATCCTCACCCAGAGACGGCGGGATTTTCTCCAACCCGAGTTGGGTTAGGTCAATCCACACGTCTCCGGGTGAGGGTTGGGCGTCGTGTTTCTGCCTCAGCCTGCCGATGCACTCATGAAGTGAGTGTGTATGCGGCAGTGAGGCCGAAGGCTCCAGAAAAAACGAGGATGAGTGTTAGGTCAAGGATCATACATCTTTTTTACATTGATCGTTAGACTGCCGTCGGAAAGTCATCGCGCCTCATCCACGCGCCAGGAGGACATAGGTGATGAGCAGCGCGGGGAGTGGCACCGCCAGGAGCCAGATCATGGCCCGGCCGATGCGGTGCATGACGCCGTCCGCGTTATCCTGGGGCAGGTGAGAGGTCTTCATGCGCAGGTGGGGTAAAAAGAGAAACGTCAGGCCGCCGCCTCCACCCGGGTCCGATCCATTCACGGATTGGAGGGGGGCCCAGGCTTCAGCAACGGCTGACTCCTTATTGACTTCGCATGGACGATGCCAAACCCGCCTCGGGTTTCTAAACCCTTGATCTTCAAAGACATACAAATGTCACTCCAAATTGCCCTAGCCACCCTCGTTTTGCATTTTGCCCCCGCCACTCCCGCCCCACCATGCGATGTGCAAGGAAAGCACCGCGGAGCGCCGACGCCCTCGTTGGCTTTGGCTAGAGACTAACAAAAAGTAAAACAATAACCTCTTCCGTGTCCTTTAAATGAACAATTCACAACGCCAGCCCAACCTCCACACATGCTCAGGCCAAGGAAGCGGCATTTTCCTCGGACCGGGAACGTATCCACCATGGAAGCATGAACACGATACCCACGACACCCATTGACCCTCAGGTCCGCATCGGTCATGTCCACCTGAAGGTGGCGGATCTGGAGCGGGCGCTGGGGTTTTACATGGGGGTGCTGGGTTTCACGCTGATGCAGCGATATGGGCGCGAGGCGGCTTTTATTTCGGCGGGTGGGTATCACCATCACATCGGGCTGAATACCTGGGAAAGCCGGGGTGGATCGCCACCGCCACGGGGGAGCACGGGACTGTTTCACACGGCGATTCTTTACCCGACGCGTGCGGCGCTGGCCGATGCGCTGCGTCGTGTGATGGCGGCGGGCATCCCGTTGGAGGGGGCGGCGGATCATGGCGTGAGCCAGGCCCTGTATCTGCGTGACCCGGATGACAACGGTGTGGAGCTTTACTGGGACCGCCCGGAGGCTGAATGGCCGCTGAATGCCGATGGCAGTCTGGCGATGTTTACCCGCGCATTGGATCTGGAGGATCTGCTGCGGGTTCAAGAATGACCTTTACCAACCTAACAAACTTTTGAAAATCAACAATACCACGATCATGAAACCGATTCACCGCATTCATCACAGCTCGGCCAAACACTGGGTCGGCAACGGCTTCCCGGCGCATTCGGTCTTTGACTACAACGGCCTTGGCCGTGAGCTGAGCCCCTTTCTCCTGCTGGACTATGTTGCCCCGCATGACTTCCCGCCGGGGAAGGAAAAACGCGGTGTCGGCGCGCATCCGCACAAGGGTTTTGAGACCGTGACCGTGGCCTATCAGGGCGAGCTGGAGCATCGGGACTCCAGCGGTGGCGGTGGCAAAATCGGCCCTGGGGATGTGCAGTGGATGACGGCGGGGAGAGGGATCGTGCATGAGGAGTTTCATTCGGCGGATTTCACCCGCCAGGGCGGCACGCTGCAAATGGCCCAGCTTTGGGTGAATCTACGGGCGAAGGACAAGGGTGCGCCGCCGCGCTACCAAACTTTGCTTCAAAAGGATATCCCGGTGGTATCGTTGCCGGAGGATGCGGGCACGCTGCGAGTGATCGCGGGTGAGTATGCGGGACATGCGGGCTCTGCGTTGACCTATTCGCCCATCCATGTCTGGGATGTGACGCTCAAGGCGGGTAAGACGGTGACCCTTCCGCTGCCGAAGGGCCATACCACGGTCTTTTTACTGCTGGGCGGTGTGGTCGTGGTCAATGACGAGGGCGAGGCGAATGAGGGGGATTTGGTTATCTTCAAACGCGAAGGCGATAGCATCACGGTGCATGCGAAGAACGATGCGCAGCTTCTCCTCATGGATGGCGAGCCGATCCACGAACCCATCGTCGGCCACGGCCCTTTTGTGATGAACACTCGTGCGGAGATTGAAAAGGCCTTTGAGGAGTTTCAGCGCGGTGATATGGGCGAGCTCGGGGATCGGTGATCAGTTATCGGTATTCAGGTATCAGTATTCGGTCTATCGCGTTGCTTGATTGACCACCGGCCACTGAATACAGAATACTGGTTACTGAACACTGCCCCCTCACCCATCTTCCCGTCGATTTACGAAGTAATCCCGTGCGGCGGTGATGAACTGGGGCGGTGCTTCATCGGTCCATTCGATGAGGCCGTTTTGACCGACTCGGAGGTGTTGGGAAGCACGCTGGCCGGGGAGGAGTTCATGGCGATGGACGTAGTCACGGTCTTTGCGTTCGCCATGCCATTCGTGGATGCAGTCGCCCGGTGTCCAGGCCATGCGACCACGGGTCCAGGTGAGTAGTTTTTGATACCAGGGATCATAGAGATCGGCATCGGCCTGGAGGATCATGGAGGTGCCGAGGCCGACGTTTTGTTTGATGATGTCCAGACCCAGGGCAGCTGCGGCAAAAGCCATGTCACCGCTGCCCAGGATCATCCAGGGATAGAGACCGCCGTAGTCGCGCCAAAGTTCGCGACGTGCGGCCATGGCAAAGCCGGGGTGAGTGCCTGCGGTCAGGAGTTTCCTCTGGCTGCCTGCGCTGGGGCAGACACGCTGGATGGGACCCTCGCGGCCTGACCAGTAGGCCGTGGCATAGGGTTGCACGATGGGGAAGTGATCCAGGAGCAGGGCGGTTTGCGCGGCCCAGTCCACCGGACTCAGCCAGACATCGGCATCGATCCAGGCGATTTTGCATACCTGGTTAGGCACGAGTTTTTCAGCCAGGTTTAAAAGGGCCTCCTTTTGAAAGAGGAGATGCCTTTGGGGATCTGCCGCCACCTGGCACCACCCGGGCATCTCGGCGGTTTGTGCGGGTTGCCCTGGCAGCACGGCCTCCACACCATAGACGGGGAGGCCCTGCGCCTGCATCTGTCGCAAAAAGCGATGCAGGTGCTGGCGCGGACGTTCATACCCGGCCCAGTTGAAGTGGCAGGTGATGACGGCCAGCGGTGCCTCCTGCGCTCTTCGCCCTGGCAGGATGAAGGGTGCGGTGGATTCGGCCTTTGGAGGTGCCGGGTGAGGCGGCTGAACACGCGGCGGCGGACACAGCCGGGTGTAAGGGCGGCAGCGGATCATGCGGGTGTCGGCTCAGTTTACCCAAGTGCCGCGCAGCCACAGGATCAGGCCCTGGGCATAATCGGTGTAGGGGGACCCAGATGCGCTGTAATAGAAGGAAGATTGCAGGACATTCGACTGAGGTAAAAGAACCTGCGATGAAAGCTCGGTGACACCCTGATTGAAGGAGGTGAAGGCATTGACAAAGTCTGCCCCGTATTTGTCATGCAGACGAAAATGAATCGTCAGCGGAGACCACCAACTGTGCTCGAAATCATAATTAGTTAGAAAGATTCTTTCGAGCTTGAAACCTCGCGGCAATCCCGGAAGGCTCACGGTCATGGGATCGATCACACTGGGGAGATCCAAGCCGGGACCCAAGAGTTCAAAGTTCAGCATGTCGGTTCTGGTGCCGCCGCCACCGGCAAAGGCGGAATGAAGGGGAGTGCTCATGGCTCGATGACGAGCTGCACGCCCGTGGTGTTGGTGGTGGATTTGATTTGGATGAACTTGGCGTTCGTGGACTGCACCGCGACACTCATTCCATTCGGCAGGGTGATCTGCTGATTGGACTGGGTTTCAGTGGCGATCCGCACCTGCATGTCATAGCCGGTGCGGTTGAGTAGGGAGACACGGCTGCAGGACAGATCCGGCAGTGATGCATAGCTGGTGGTCACAGAGACCGTGCGTAGTTGCGAGGTCATACAAATGGGACCGGGGGGATTACCTTTTGGGATGTCAAACGGGTATTTTTCAGACAGCCAAAAAGTCCTTATCTAACCAAAAGCGCGACAATTTTAATGGGTTGTCATTTTTCCATTTGACTCCCGGAAAGTTAATCCACCCGATCTTGTGGATGACACTGGAACAAGCACTCACTGCCGCCGTTGTGGCCCTCGCCGGATGCGTGGGCGGACTCTTTGCCTGGTTCAAGGGCCAGTTCGCCTACGTGGTGGAAAAACTCGATGAATGCGAGCGAGACCGCGAGGCGCTGTGGACCCGCGTGGCGAACTTGGCCGCCGGGCGTGACCTGGATGACACGGACTCCTTTCCCAACTGAAAACCAAACCAACCTAACAACACACATGACTATGAAAACCACATTGCTACGCTCTCTCACGGCCCTCTTCGCCGTTTGTTCCTTCATCGCCGGACTTGGCGCTTATCTGGATCTGCTGCCCTCCGAATATGTGAAAATTGGCGGCTTGATCCTGGCCGCCGTTCTGGGGCTGAAGGAGATCATCGTCATCCTCGGGGATATCGCCGATGATGGTAAGCGCAACGACTCCTTTAAGGTGCCGCCGGTGCCCTTGGTCCTGGCCTTCATCCTGCCGCTGCTGGCCTCCTGTGCGACACGTATGGATGGCACGAAGACCTTCCTTTCCCTGGATGCGAATCAATGGGGGACGGTGGGTGTCGAGGTGGGGAAAGGGGCAATCAAGACGGCGGTGCCCGCTTACTTGGAGCAGCGGCAAAATTTGACTAACAACAAGTAATCTGACGGGCCGCCAGGGGCCGGATGTCTCGCCTCTCCTGGGCTGATGAGGCGAGTGGGTAAAAAGATTGGGGGTAAAAATATTTTATGAGCTTTTCTAAACGCACTTTGGAAAATTTGGCGGGTCTGAACAAGAAGGCCCGTGTGAAACTGGAGGCCTTTGTCATAGCGGCTCAGGAGGCGATGGCGAAGCATCAGGTGACGGTGGAGGTGATCAGCGGTTTGCGCTCATGGCAGCAGCAGGCGGCGCTCTATGCCCAGGGCAGGACGAAGCCGGGGAAGATCGTCACGAAGGCGAGGCCAGGATCAAGCTGGCACAATTACGGGCTGGCGATTGATCTCGGCCTGTTCCGGGCGGGGAAGTATCTGGATGCGGCGGAGCCGAAGTTGGCGGCGATGTTATACGCGGAGTTAGGCCGACTGGCGGCGGCGCAGGGTGTCGAATGGGCAGGCACCTGGAAGAGCTTTCCTGAGGGGCCGCATTTTCAGGTCACTTTCGGGCTGAGTCTCGCGGCGGCGCGCAGGCAGATGGAGACGAATGGTCAGGATGTGCAAAAGCTGACTTTTTAGGCTGTGGCTCACCCTTGCGTGCGGTCCCAGCGGGTGAAGCTTCCCTCGCAATTGCTAGAGTATGTTTGAATAAAGGGTCTTCGACCGCAAAATATGTCACCAACGGTTAAGTCCGTAAAGATGCTCGAAGGTGAATCTTCGTCCGACTGATGAAGTCGAGCAAGTTGGCCGGACCTCTCCCAATATGGCGAGTCTGATTATGAGCACTAAGAATCTTGCAGGGCTTGCCCTGCGAATGTGGAAGCCGGGGCGTGAAAGCGATCCGGCTTTTTCCTTTTCTGGCCTGATGTGCGGTTTTGGGCCGGGAACGACGAAGTTGCCAAAACTCCGCAGTGGACACATGCCGCACTGGCGGGCATTCTGAACACTTTCTTTTCCACCTTTTGATCCCCTGATACGCTATGTCCATGGACCCTGAAATGACGATGCTGGAGTGTGAAGACTCGATGACCAAGGCGGTCGAGTTCGCCATTCACGAATTTGCCGCTGTGCGCACGGGCAAGGCCTCCCCTGGGCTGGTCGAGGGACTGGACGTGCATGTTCACAGTTACGGCTCGCACATGAAGCTGAAGCAACTGGCCATGATCACTACGCCGGACGCCCGCCTCATCCGCATCGAGCCGTTTGACTCCGCCACCCTGCCGGATATCGACCGCGCCATCCGGGAGTCTCGCCTGGGCCTCAATGGCAGCATCGAGGGTAAGGTCATTCGCCTGCCCATCCCGGCCCTGTCTCAGGAGCGGCGTGAGCAGATGGTGAAACTGGTCAAACAGATGGGGGAGGAGGCGAAAGTCCGCGTCCGCTCCGCCCGCCGCACGGCCATTGAGGAACTGAAAAAAGGCGAAAAAGACAGCATCATCACCGAGGATGATCTGCACCGCCTGGAAAAGGAAGTGCAGGCGCTCACGGACAAAAAGATCGCGGATTTGGACCAGCACATGGCCTCGAAGGAAAAGGAAGTGCTGACGGTGTGATGGGTAGGGAAGGGGGAGCGGGAGGGTTCAGTATTCAGAAATATCTGGCTGCCTCACCTTTGATCCTTTCCTCTCAAAACCTCCCCCCTGAAGACTGAATCCTGACGACTGAGCACTCTCCCGATGTTTACTCCCGCCGATTTCCTCGACCTCAGCCACACACAGCATGGCATCCTCTTCACCCCCACCGACCCGGTGTGGGCGGCCTTGGGCAAGATCGAGTCTTACCTCGACTTTCGGCTTCAGCGGGAGCTGCGTTGTGTCATCCCTCAGGGCGCCTTCATTGGCGAGGATGTCTTCATCGACGAAGGCACCACCGTCGAGCCCGGGGCCGTCATCAAAGGCCCGGCCTGGATTGGTAAAAACTGCATGATCCGTTCGGGTTGTTACATCCGGGAAAACGTCATCGTGGGGAACGCCTGCGTTTTGGGAAACTCGTGCGAGTTTAAAAACTGCGTCCTCCTGGATCACTGCGAGGTGCCGCATTACAATTATGTCGGGGATTCCATCCTGGGTTATAAAGCGCATCTGGGTGCCGGCGTGATCCTTTCCAATGTCCGTCTGGATCGGGGTGAAGTGACCGTCACAGACGCCAAGACCACCGTGCCCACCGGCCTGCGAAAGTTTGGTGCCGTCATCGGGGATCATGCCGAGATCGGCTGCAACAGCGTCATCAATCCCGGCAGCCTCATCGGTCGCCGCAGCATCATTTACCCGCTCAGCAGCTTCACGGGTGTCCTCCCCGGTGACAGCATCCTCAAGACCCGGCAGCAGCAGGTCATCGTCAAGCGCACCGTCTGAGGGCGCGTGCCGTTTCAGCGGCGAAATCCTTTTTCAAAACCAGCCTTTCCGTCATGTCCACCCACCTCGGCCAACTCCTCCTCACCGGCGTGCCCGGTCCCGAACTCGATCCCGAAACCGCTGCCCGCTTTAAGAAGTTGCAACCCGGCGGGTTCATCCTCTTTGGCCGCAACATCATTTCCCCCGAGCAACTGCGGAAGCTCATCGATGACCTGCGTGATCTTTCAGACACCGAGCCTTTCATCACCATCGATCAAGAAGGGGGCCGTGTCTCCCGCCTGCGCCTCATCGGTGATGAGCCGCCGAATGCCCAGGCCCTCCGTGACAAGGGGGATGTGAAACTGATCAAGCAGCACGGTAAACTCACCGGCCAGATCCTGCGCCTCTTTGGCTTCAATCTGGATCTCTGCCCCGTGCTGGACATCTCTTATGACGACACGGCGGACAATTCCCTCAAAGGCCGCTGCTGGGGTCGCGATCCGCAGCAGGTCATCAACAACGCAGGTGTCTTTAACCGCGCCATGCGTGCCGAAGGCGTGCTGAGCTGTGCCAAGCACTTCCCCGGTTATGGCCCCGCCGAATGTGATCCGCATGAGTTCCTGCCCGTCATCGGGAAAACGCATGAGCAGATGCTGGAGTCCGAGCTGCTGCCTTACACCGCCTTGCTGCCGGAGATTGACAGCGTCATGACCTGTCACAGCAACTACACCGCCTATGACCCCGACCGCCCACGCTGGCCCGCCAGTCTGAGCCATAACGTCTGCACGAAATTGTTACGCGATCAGTTAGGCTTCGAAGGCCTCGCCATGACCGATGACTTGGACATGGGGGCCATTTTGAACGAAGTCACCTTTGAGCAGGCCATCCAGGAAGCCGTGCGCGCCGGGAACGACCTCGTCATGATCTGTCACCGTCTGGAGATGGTGGAACTCGCCCGTCAGCACCTGGACGGCGTGGAGGAGCCCATCCTGCACGATGCCCTCGTGCGCATCGAGAAAACCAAAAAACGTCTCGTCGCGCCTGATCCGTTCAGCCTAGACCGCTTTGCCAAAATCAATCGGGAAATCTGGGATCTCCGCGTCGCCACCCTGGGCGAAGAAGCCGCCGGGAACCTCAGTGTCGAAGACGGCAAACGCTCCCCGGTGGAGCTGTATTGAGGTTGGGGGGTGTGATCGGCTAAAGATCCGGTTTGCCCGCTTTACGAAATCTGTCGGTTGCTTACCGGCATGTAATTGTATCTTGTGATTTATACTCCATTGGGGTATAAGTGGGAATGGAGTTCATTGAGTTCCCGCAGTTTGCCAAAAGCCTGCCTCTGCTCGGCGATGATGATGCTTACCTGGAATTTCAGATTCACCTCATGCAGCAACCTGAGGCCGGGCCCGTCATCCCCGGCAGTGGCGGCTTGCGTAAGCTTCGCTGGGCCGGTTCGGGTCGTGGCAAGCGCGGTGGGCTCCGCATCATTTATTATTATATCACTGCCGAGGGGCAGATTCTTTTGCTCTGTGCCTATGCAAAAAATGAAATGGAGAACCTGCCGGCGGCATCCATCAAGGAACTCAAAAAACTCGTCGAACAACACCTGTCATGAAAATCTCAGCCATTGAAGAACTGAAAGCCTCCATCCAAGAGGCGGGGGCCGTGCGTCGCGGCAAAAAACCCGCACACCGGGTCTGGCGGCTCACAGCGCATAAGGACGGCAGCATCAAGCGCGAGCTAGTCCCCCCGGCGGTTCATCAGCAAGAGCAGGCCGCCCAGTGGAACGCCACCCAGGAGGTCACCGAGGCCCGTCAGGCTCTTGGGATGTCTCAGTCAGAATTTGCCGGGTTGCTCGGCATCAGCGTGCGCACATTGCATCATTGGGAGCAGGGAAACCGGCGACCAAGCGGTGCGGCCAAGGTGCTTTTGCGAGTGGCCAAAAGAGAGCCGCAGGTTTTGCGGCGAGTGCTGGCGATCGCTTGACTCACCGGCCCCGCGCCAGCCACACGCCCAGGATCGCCACCACCATGCCGACCAGGGATAGACCGGTCAGCACCTCGCCAAAGATGGCCCAGGCCATCAGTGCCGTGACGGCGGGCACGGTGTAAAACAGACCCGCCACATTCACCGCCGTGCCGCTGCGGATCAGGTGATTCAGCAGTGTGATGGCCCCGATGGACAGCACCAGGGCCACCCACAGCAGGGCAAAGACGAATTCACCCGTCCACCGCACCTCCCGTGTCTCCAAGGTGAAGGCCAGGACGGCGGTTACGATCAGGCTCACCGCATACTGCACCACCGTGCTCGTGCGCAGGTCAAAGGCCGGGCAGTGGCGCTTTTGCCACAGCGTGCCCAGGGTGATGCCGATGAGCGCCAGGACGGCGGGCACCGTCATGTGAAGCGTGACACCGCTGCCCATTTTATGCGCCACCACCATGCCCGTGCCGATGAAGCCGAGCGCCAGACCTAACCATTGACGTGGCAAAACCCGCTCCCCCAGCATCGCGCCCGCGAGCGCGGCGGTGAACAGCGGCTGCATGGACACGACAAGACTGACGATGCCAGCAGGCAGCCCCAGCCGCAGGGCATACACACAGCCGCTGAGATACAGCGCATGAATCAGCAGACCCGCAAAAGCGACATGGGCAATCTGTGTTTTACCCTGCGGCCAGGGAGCCCGCGTAATCAATGCGATAGGCACCAGCACGGCCAGCACGATGAGGTAACGCAGGGTCAAAAACGTGAACGGCTCCGCATACGGCACGCCCAGCTTGGACCCGATGAAGCCGCTGCTCCAAAGCAGGACGAACAGCCACGGGATCAACATCGCCCAACGGGAACTCGGACTCATAAGAAGAGGGGGTAGTCTGAAATGATCATGGAAAGTCAAAGTGAGGGCACTTCTCCCCCGCCAGCGTCTTTAGTTAACCCTCCGTCAGGGCGCGGCCTTCAGGACGGCGCGGTGCGCGGTCTCTTGCAGAAAGCGGGCGTAGGCGGGGTCCATCTTGGCGGGAAGGTAGGGGTTGCCCACGGGGCTTTCGCCAAAGAGGACTTCATACCAGACGCAGGCACCCAGGTATTCCCCGGCGGTGTTGGCGTGATGTCCGTCCATGCCCAGGGTGGTCTTGCCGTTCTTGCCTTTTTTCCAGGTCCAACCGACGTGGAGAGAATGCTTTTGGTTAGGCAGGGCGGGTTGTTGGGCGGTCTTGGGGTCAAAGGTGGTGTCGGTTTGGTAACCCCACTTCGGGTCGGTATCGGCCAGGTAAAAGGCATCGCCCACGGGCAGTCGGCGGGCGTTGAGATCCTTGGTGATCGTCGTGTAAGCATGGGTCAGACCGGCATACATTTCGGCCTGCGTTTTCGGCTCGCCTGGTTTGCCGGCGGGCTTGGTGAAACGCGGATCATCCTGGCGGTAAGCCCAGGTCTGATGGACGAGCAATTGGGCCGTGGGTGCATGGGCCTGGATGAGGTCGCGGAGGCGGTCAGCGTGGGGTTGATAGGTGGTTAGGTCATGGCTTTTGATGCTGGCCTGTTGGATGGTGACGTAGTCCCACTTTTCGGCCTTCAGTTCCTGGATGAGGCTGCGCCCGTTGGTGTAGAGTCCGGCCTTGTCCTGCGGGTCTTTCGCATGGGCGAGGGCTTTTTCCGAATGCAGCTCCAGCGAGGCCCCGCCGACGACGATGGGCGTGTGAATGAGGGTGTGCCCGCCCGCCTGTGCGAGGTCATCGAGGTGATTGGTGGCGTTGCGTGAGAAGCTGTTGCCGATGGTGAGCAGGCGGATCGTTTTGGCCTCTGCGCCGAGCGTGGTGATAAGGACCAGCCAAGCGACGGTCAAGGGGGTAAAGAGGGATCTCATGGTGGGTGGACGGGGAACCCTTGGGGGCGAATGCCGCGCAAATCAAACGCCACGATGCGATGACCTGACCGCTGTCAGGCCTTGAGCATGAGGTAATGCTTGGGCTTGCCGTGGCGTTGTTTGTTCGTCAGCGGTGGCAGGTCCAGGTGAAAGAGGTGACGCAGGGTTTTGTCATGCCGTTTCAGAACGCGTGCGGCCTCCTCTTGCAGGGCCTGCCAGCGCCGCCAGGGATGGGTAGGGGCGTGGATGAGATGACGCAGCAGGCTGAGCCACTCGACATACGCGCGGGAGATATCCCCCTCGGCCACGCCCTGGCGCAGTTCGTGGGTGTCTGGGCGCTCGGGATGAAGGAGGGTATCCAGCAGTTCGGCCGCACCTTCGCCATAGTCAGGCGGCAGGCCGTTTTCCAAATAACCGCTGTGATTGATGAAGCCGTAGGTATTGCGGCAGACGACGCTGAGCCGCTCTGATCCACAGGCCAGGGGCAGGTCAAATTTGCTGCCGCTGCGCAGGTTGGCCAGATGCAGGATCAGCTCGTCCACAGGGTAACCGTCATCCTCCAGGGCGGCGGCGATGGACAGGCCCTCACCACCCTGGAAGAAGGAGAAAATCTCCCCGCGCCGGGTGGGTGTGCCTGCTTCATCGATGAGGCCCAGGGCGCGCCAGGCGTGGATGGGGGAGCCGGGGCGTGGCTGACGGTCCGTGGCGGTGGCGGCGGTGTCTGGCAGGTGAATGCCGGTGTCGTTTTTCACCACGATGGTGCGCTCGCGCGGTTGAAACAGCGGGCGGTCGTGCGAGTCGTAATAAACCGGTGCCTGCACGCCTGCCAGGTCAAAGAGGGCAAAGACGAGGCCTTCCTTGGTCGTGGTTTTGGTTAGGCAGGGCGCGAGGTCGGGGCGGAGGGATTCCTGATCCTGCATCAGCGCCGCTGCCAGGGTTGGCATGTGCAGGATCTCGATCTCCTCCAGCGGCACGGTCTCCTGCTTGCGCGGGAACTTCAGCAGCTTGCGCAGACTTTTGGTGGGGCGCAGGTGGCCGGGGGAATCTTCCACGAGTTGGCCCAGCGGGATCTCGACGCCATAACGCTCGCGGTCGATCTTTCCCACCCGCCCGAGGCCGTGGGCAAAGCGGGCGACGAAGCCGGGGATACTGAGGGCGGGGGCGATCTTGTCCATACCGGCGATCCAGGCCTGGCCTAACGGAAGGTATTGAACAGGAGTATTGGCGCGGCGTTCCCACTCACCCTTGGAATTGAGGATCTGTTTTTCCGTCGCCTCCAGACCAAAGAGGGCCTTCACCTCCGGCTGCGGAAATGTCTCGGGTGCGTTTTCCTCCAGGCCCAGCAGGGGCGGCACCTTGGCATACAGGCGGCCTGCGAAGCGCTCCGCCTCGGCAAAGGTATTGGCCCCGGTCTGTGAGGCGTGTTTCATCACACGCAGAAAGATCGGCCAGGCCAGCAGCTCACTGCGGTGCAGGCGGGCGGCGCGGGCATCCATCAGCGTGGGGCTCTGCCGCGTGGTGACGACATAGCCCTTGTCATCCAAGCCGCGCCGTCCGGCCCGGCCATACATTTGCAGCAGCTCATCCGGCGTGAGTTTGTGCTCCGCCTTGCCATCGTGAAAGGTCGTGGCGGCCACATGCACGCTGCGCACGGAGAAATTGATCCCGGCGGCCAGGCCCATGGTGGCGACGATGACACGCAGTTGCCCGGCCTTGGCCAGGGGCTCGATCACGCCCGCGCGCGCCGCATAGGAAAGGCCGCTGTGATGAAAGGCGATGCGCTTTTCCAGCAAGGCAGTCAGGTCCCGCCCGCACACGGCGCGTTGCTCATGCGTGAGGTCCAGCGACTCCCCCTGAGGCAAATCCGCAGCCAGACGGCGGGCGATGGATTCCGCCTCCTTTCGGCGCGGTGAAAAGATGAGCAGGGGGGCGAGGTCTGCCAGCATGACGGCGGCGGCAAACTTAGGCCAAAAGTGCTCAAAATGCCGTGCCATCCGCTGTGGCAGCGCCTCCCAGGGGGATTCCTCCAATGGCACCGGGCGTTCCTTTGTCTGCACCACCTCGGCGGCGCGCCCCAGACGGCGCAGCCAAGTGACGATGTCCTCCGGGTTCGCCACCGACCCACTCAGCAGCAGCAGGCGCGTGTCCGCCGGGGCCAGGGCGATGGCGGCCTCATAATGACTGCCGCGTGCGGTATCCGCGATCATTTGGTATTCATCGATGACGAGCATCGCCGGGCCTTCCCCGCGCACCAGGCGCTCCAGTTGCGTCTCCAGCGTCGCCACCACCACGGGCGCACCGACATTTTCCGAGACATCCCCGGTGGCGATGCCCACATTCCACTTGGCCTCCTTCCACTCCGCATACTTGTCATTGGCCAGCGCCCGCGTCGGCACGGTGTAAACGGCCTGCCCCTTCAGCGAGCGGGACTGATGCAGCAGCTCAAAGATGTAGGTCTTGCCCGCCCCTGTCGGCGCACTGACCACGACATCCGTGCCCTCCCGCAGGAGGGTGACCGCCTGGTGCTGCCAGGTGTCAGGGAGCTTGAGGGTGTTTAGGGAGGGGAGCATGGTGCGTGTCCCTTTGGGTTACGGACGGGAAGGGGAGCGCGCAAGAAAAGGAATGCGATGTGCCCATCTGCCCCTGGAGATTCGGTCATGAAAGATCCAAAGTGGATTTGTGATCTTTTTTGTGATACTTTGCCCTCATGAAGACCGCCTCCATCCGCGACCTCCGCTACAACTTCCCCAAGCTTGAGGCCTGGCTCCGCAATGGTGAGGAGATCCAGATCACCCGGCACAATAAACCCGTGGCCACCCTGACCAAGGAAAAAGCCAGCCCGCCACCGGCAGTGCGCCCGCCTTTGCCTGACTATGAAGCGAGACGAAAGCGCATCTGGGGAGACCGTGTCTTCAGCAATCAAGAGGTCGAGGAAATGCGGGCCTTTGAAACAGGGGAACCATGATCGCCTACCCTGATACCAGCTTCCTCTGTTCCATTTATCGCACTCAGGAGCATTCAGCAAAGGCAGATGCCTACAAGGCCCAGATGACGGAGCCGCTTTGCGTCTCCACCCTGCTGGAGTTTGAGTTCAGGCAGGCGGTGCGGCTTCAGGTCTGGCTGCATCAGCAGGACCGGGGCAAAGGGTATGCCCAGCAGGAGGCGGAGCAAATGCTGGCGGATTGGGAAAGTGACATCGCCGCCGGTCATGTGGTCATCATTCCCACCGATGCGGAGGCCGTCCTGCGCATGGCCGAGCATCTGTCTCAAAAACACACCCCGCATCTGGGCAATCGCACCCTGGACATCCTGCATGTCGCCACGGCCAAGCACCTGTCCGCGCAGGAGTTCCTCAGCTTTGATGATCGGCAGCGAAAGCTGGCCAAGGCCGCCGGGCTGAAGGTGCCGCTTTAACTCACCACACCTTCAGCGGGTAAAACCGCGCGATGGCGTCATAATCCCGGTCCTGATGCAGCACGTGCGCGTCCTGCCGGATGGCCGTGGCGGCGATCAGGCAATCCAGGGTGCTGCGGATGGTATAACCCTGTGTCCGACAGCCGCGATAAATCTCCGCCGCGTATTCATACACGTCGCGGTCCAGGATGAAGTATTCCGGCAGCTCAAAGATCTTGGCGATCTTCTTGTATTCCTTCTCCCCCCGGATGCCCTGCAGCACCTCCGTGATGATCGGGCCGCAGAGGCAGATGTCCGCCTCCAGCTCGATCAGCTTCCTCAGCTTCAGCCCGGTTTCATCCTTGGCATCTCGGAAGAAGCTGATCCAGGCGCTGGTGTCAGGGAGGATCTTAAAACTCACGGGTTTTTCTCGTTTCGTTCAAGTCGCCGTCCCATTCCACTTTGCCGTGCAAGCTCAACAAGTCCTTCATCTTGGACCGTCTCACGACTTCTTTTAAGGCATAGTGGACCACCCCGGCTTTGGTCTTGATGCCGGTGATCTCCTGCGCGGCGTAAACTAAAGGTGTCTCCATAATGATGTTCGTTCTTGAGGTTTCGGGTTCTTCAGGCGGATCGGGATCGGGTGTGTGTGGGTGTTTTTTCATACACATGATTACCCTATTTGATGTGTATCAGCAAGTTTTTTCTTTTTGCTTCCCTGCTGTCACAAGCCCGGTGCAAGATCGTGCCTTCAGTCGGTGTTCCCTGCTTGATCCCATGAAGTCCAGCCTCCTTTTACTCGCCCTTGCAACCGTTGCGGCCACAGCCGCGCCCACGTTTCAAAAAATCACGCTCACGGAGGAGTTCGTGGCGGAGGGGGCGCACTTTGCGGACTTTGACCACGATGGGCACAACGATGTCTGCTCCGGGCGCTTCATCTGGAAGGGGCCTGAGTTCAAGGAGCGCATCGCCTTTGCCCCTAAGTTCGAAAAGGAGCCGTATGATCCGGCCAAGGGTTACAGCGACTTTTTCCTGACCTACAGCTACGACTTCAACAGCGATGGCTGGGCCGATATCTTGGCCTTTTCCTGGCCGGGGAAGGAGACCTGGGTGTTTGAGAATCCGCAGAACAAAAAGGAGGAGTGGACCCGCCATACGATCTTTGACATCACGGACAATGAATCCCCCACGCTGGGCGATATGAATGGCGATGGCAAACCGGAGCTGATCTGCCACACCAGCAGCGGTGCGCAGCCGCCAAAAGGTGGCCGCCTGGGTTATGCGGAGATCGATTGGAGTGCTCCCTTTGGCAAGGCCCGCTTCCGCCCCATCACCCCTGTCACGGAGGAAAATGACAAGAAGTATTTCCGCTACACTCATGGTTATGGCTTTGGCGATGTGAATGGCGATAGCCGTGCGGATCTGTTGACGAAAGAAGGCTGGTTTGAGCAACCGGCGGACATGAAGGAGGACAAGGACTGGGTCTTTCACGCGGCCCCCTTTGCGCCGGAGGGCGCACGCGGTGGCTCCTTCATCCTGGTCTATGACGTCAATGGCGACGGGCGCAATGACGTCATCAGCAGCCATGACGCGCATGGTTATGGCCTGAGCTGGTATGAACAAAAGTCCGATGGCAGCTTCACCGCGCACAAGCTGATGGGAAGCACCGTGGAGGAAAGCCCCGTGGGTGTTAAATTCAGCCAGCTCCACGCCATGCAGATGGCGGACATGGATGGCGATGGCGTGCTGGACCTGGTCACAGGCAAGCGCCGCTGGGCTCACGGCCCGATGAAGGATGACGAGCCGAATGCCGCCCCGGTGCTCTACTGGTTCAAAATCACCCGCGATGGCCAAGGCGGCGCTAGCTTCACCGCCCATCAGATTGACGATAACAGCGGTGTCGGCACGGAGGTCACCCCAGGCGATGTGAACAAGGACGGCAAGCTGGATGTTGTCATCGGTAACAAAAAGGGTGTCTTCGTTTTCCTTCAGGAATAACCGAAAGTAGGGTCATCTTCGAGGTCATGAAATCCCTCCGCTTTTTCCTTCTCCTGGGCTGTGTGGCCCTTCTCACGCCTTGTTGGGCTCAGGAGGTGAAAAAAGCGCGGCCCAATCCCGCCATGGCGCGGATCGAGGATGTGCCGGGCCTGCCGCGTGTGCTCTTGATCGGGGATTCCATCTCCATCGGCTACACGCTGCCGACCCGTCAATTGCTGGAGGGTGTGGCCAATGTTCACCGCATTCCGCAGAATGGCGGGCCGACGAAGAACGGCCTGGCCAACATCGAAAAATGGCTGGGCACAGGGACATGGGATGTGATCCATTTTAACTGGGGCATCCATGATCTGAAGGTCATGCCCGACGGCAAATTTCAGGTGGAGGCCGCCGCGTATGAGGCCAATCTGCGCGCCTTGGTCGCCCGCATGAAAAAGACCGGGGCTAAGCTCATCTGGGCCACGACGACGCCCATCCCCAAGGGGCCGCTGATCCCGCCGCGTGAGTTTGGGGAAGTGGCCGTTTACAATGGCATCGCTGAAAAGGTGATGAAAGAAAACGCGGTCGTCATCAATGACCTCAATGCCTGGATCACGCCCAAGCTGACGGAGATGCAAAAGAAACAGGACGTGCATTATCACGGCAGCGGATCGGACTACCTGGCGCAAAAGGTAGCGCAGGAAATCCGGGCCGCGCTGGGCAAGTGATCAGGCGATTTCCTCGACGATGATCTTGGACCCTTGGATATCCCGCACACGCACGGCGGTGCCGTTTTGCAGGTAACCTCCCTCGACCATAGCCTCCACCCGGCGGTCGCCGAACTGCACGGTGCCGTAGGGGCGTAGGGCGCTGAAGGTGCTGCCGGTATCACCGACCTGAATGAGTGCGCCGGTGATCGTGATGGCATCCCCGCCCTCGATGGCAGAGGCGAGGACCAGTTTTTGAAAAGGCCCGGTCTGTGGGAGAAAGCGAAACACGGCCAAGATCAGCACCCCCGCCCCGATGACGCCTAACGCAAAGTTGCGCAAACCCAGGGCATAGTCATTGAGGTCAAAGGGCGCGCTTTGAGGGGCTTCACCGGGGACTGTCACCGGCATCGGCACCTCCCAGGCGGACATCGTGTAAACCAGCGCCACCATGACGAGCGCAAAGCCCAGGATGCCCGGCACCAGCAAGCCGGGAAACACGGCCAGCTCAATGATCAGCAGGGCAATGCCGAGGATGAACAAAGACGCGACCACGACCGTTTCCTGACCAACCAGGCTGCCCGCCACGTAATGGCCGAAGAAGAAGAAACTAAAGGCGGCGATGGAAACAAAACCGGGGATGCCAAAGCCGGGTGTCTGCATCTCCAGATACCCGCCTGCCACGCCGATGAGGATGAGGATGGCGGCATACTTCGTGACCCAGATGGCGATGCTTTCAAACCCGGTCGGCTCTGCGGTGATGATTTCACCCTTCAGCCCCTCGGCCTTCTTGATGTCATCCAGGCTGTTCACGATGCCTTTGGCAAAGAGCGGTTTGCCGTCCAGTTTCAGGATCGCCTGCTCCGCATCCAGGGTGAGGATGGATTCCTTGTCATCCATGACCACCTCGCCCACCTTCAGCTCGCGGCTCATATCGATCATGGCCTCGATCACACGCGGGTCATGCCCCTTGCGTTTGGCCACGGCGCGGGCCATGCCCATGGTGGCGGAGTTCATCTTGGCGCGTTCGGCATCGCCCATTTCCTGACCACCGCCATACACGGGGGAGGCGGCACCGGCGGTGCTGGTCGGGGCCATGTAAATCCCGTCCGTGGCCACGGCGATCATCGCCCCGGCGGACAGGGCGCGTTTATTGACAAAGGCAAAGCTGCGCGGTTTCAGCTTTTGCAGGTCATTCATCATCAGGTCCACCGTGTCCCAAAGCAGACCGCCGGGGGTGTCCAGATCAAAGATGACCGCCTCTGCCCCCTCGTCCGTGCAGCGCTGCAGCGTGCGTGACATGAATTCAAACCGCGCTCTGGCGATGAGGTCCTCCTCCCCCACGGGGATGATGACCACCTTGCCCTGGTAACTGCCGCTCTGTGCCTGCGCCAGGGGCAGACCGGTCAGCAGGGTCAGGCAAACCAGCAGGGGTAGGAGCAGGGCGGACTTCATACCCCGAGCATACGTGGCATGAGGGAGCGTGGCAATGCATGACTGACTACACATTGCGCACCTCGGTGAGCACTTCGTCAAAGCGTTCGGCCATGCGGGCGGCGCTGAATTCATGGCGCACGCCGGCCAAGCCTTGATTGGTCAGTTGCTCACGCTGGTGATCGTCCAGCAGCAGTTTTTCCAGGGCATCGGTCAGTGCCGCCACATCATCCGGCGGGCAGATGACACCGCCGCCGGAGACGGAGATGAGCTCGGGGAAGGCACCGTGATCCGGCTGCACCACAGGCACGCCGCTGGCCATGGCCTCCAGGATGTAAAAGCCAAAGGCCTCCCCATAGGTGGCGGGCACGGACAGGACGGTGAGGTTGCGGAAAAACTTCAGCTTGTCGGCAAAGCTCACATTCGGGTGCCACTCCACGCGCTGCTCCAGGCCCGCCTGCTTCAGTTTCTTTTGCAGTTCGCTGACGTATTTTTCGTCGCTGGCGGTTTTGGCTCCGCCGATCTTCAGCTTCACGCGTGAGACGGTGCCGCGCTTGGCCAGGGCGATGAAGGCATCGACGAGGGTGGTTAGGCCCTTGCCATGAATCATGCGGGCAAAGTAGCCGATGACGGGCCAGTTCGGGTCCGGCTCGGCCATGCCAAAGGAATTGGCATCCAGGCCATTGTAAACCACGGCCATCTTTTCCTCCCCCACGGCCAGTTTTTCCTGCATGACACGGGCGTAAAAGCGGCTGGGCGCGACGAATTTGGAGACGTGCTGCGCATTGGCGCGCATGGCGGCCCAGGATTGCTCGCGGTAGGGCTCGATCAAGGTGTCGAGGAAGGAATCCTCGCCTTGCAGGGAAACCACAACGGGGATGCCGAGGTCACGCTGGATGACGGGGCAGAGGCCGATGAGCAGGCTGTTGGACAGGGAGATGACATCCGGCCTGCCCTCCTTGCCGATCCATTCGATCAAGCGCTGCCACTCCGGCCACTGCGGCCCGGCTTCTCCTTGCAGGGCGCCCAGGGTCATCTCCCCCAGGTCCCGTGCGCTGGTCATGCCCATGAAGCGGGCGGCCAGGTGCAGGTGGCTCGGCTTATCCAGCCAGCGGTGGACCACACGCGGCACATGACGAAACCAGGGCAGCTTTTGCTGAATGTAAAGGGAGATGCCGCCCACGCGGATGCCGATCTCGGGGTTGGCCACTTCACGATCCGTCACCATCGGCAAATACAGCGGGGCGATCAGGGCATCGTGTCCACGGGAGCGCAGCGCCTTGATCAGCGCATGGTCCCGCAGGCAGCTCCCGCAGTGAAAGTTGCCGGTGCCGGGCGTGAGATGGAGGATGCGCATAGAGAGGGGGAGGAAGGCGGGGGCGCGTTGATTAGCGTATGGGATACGCATCGGCAAGACCCTTGGAATCAATCCCCTTGGCTTTCACCCCGCACGCACATAGCGCCGCCCAGGTAACGCACGAATCAGCCGCTTCATTTCCAGCCGCATCAGATTCACATTCACGGTGCCGGGGGCCAGGCCGGAGCGCGCGGTCACCTCATCGATGTGCAGTTCCTCCCCGGTCAGGGTGTCAAAGAGGATCTGCTCATCCAGGGTCAGATTCACCGGCATGGGCGGGGCCTCCACCTTCGGCGCGATGGGGGCGGTGGGAAACAGCGTCATGAGGTCATCCAGGACATCGGCTCCGTCCATCACCAGCTTGGCCCCCTGCTGGATCAGCCGGTTGCAACCTGCGGAGGTGGGTTTGTCGATCGGTCCCGGCACCGCATACACCGTGCGTCCTTGCTCCGTCGCCTGCTGCGCCGTGATCAGGGAGCCGCTCTTCAGCGGTGCCTCCACGACGAGTAGCCCGCTGCCCCAGCCTGCCACCACGCGGTTGCGGTAAGGGAAGGTCTGCCTGTCGGCGATGCGGTCCACCGGATATTCGCTGATGACCGCACCGTTTTTGGCGATGCGTTCCGCCAGGGCTTGATTCTCCGGCGGATACAGCTTGCCGATGCCGGAGCCGATCACAGCGATGGTGCGCCCCTTGGCCGCCAGGGCGGCCTCATGCGCGGCGGTATCGATGCCGCGTGCCAGGCCGCTGATGACGGTGTAGCCCGCATAGGCGATCTGAAAGCTCATCTTCTTGGTGGCATTCATGCCGTAAAGCGTGGCATGACGGCTGCCCACGATGCCGATGGCCTGATGGTCGCGCGGCAGCACCTCTCCCCAGACATACAGCAGGACCGGCGCATCATGCACCTGCCGCAGCAGCGGCGGATACAGCGCGTCTTCCTGCGTGAGTAGCGTCAGGCCGCGCTCACGGATTTTTTGCAGTTCCTTGTCCAGATGCACCTGACTTTCCCAGCCCGCGATGGCCTCCGCCTGGACCTGGCCAAACCCGTCCACTTGCAGCAACTCGGCGGTCTTGGCGGATAGGATGCGCTCCGGGCTGCCAAAGACCTGGAGCAACCGGCGAATGCGCACCGGCCCCACTTGGGGGATCAGGTTCAGGGCTAGGTAAGCTTCCGTGCGGGTCATCCGCGCATGGTTGCCGGATCAGGCGCAGATACAAGCGGCAGAAGCGGGCGCTGCGCATTCCCTTGCCTCGGCATCGCGGGCGGCTCATGATGCAGCTCCCCTCCTATGCGCATCGCCCTCCTGCATTACACCCGGCCCCCTGTCATCGGCGGTGTGGAGCGTGTGATCCGGGATCAAGCCGCCGCCCTGCGTGTGCTGGGGCACGAGGTGGAGGTCTTGACGCGTGCGACCATGGAGCGCCGACGAGTCGTCGGCTTAGAGAAGAAAGAGCCGAATGCCGACGACTCGTCGGCGCTCCATGGCCCTTTCCTGGACTCGTGCCGTCCCATCCTGAAACACCGCCATGACTTGCCGCATTGGCAGCAGGAAAACGCGTTGGTCTTTGTGACCTGGAGGTTGGCGGATTCTTTGCCCCAAGCCTTCATCGAACAGTGGATGACCGAGCGGAAAGCCTGGCTGATGGAGCACCCTCGTCCGTGGGATGAGGTGACAGAGATCGCCTTTCAAAAGCGGTTCGATCAGCCGTTTATGGATCGCTTGGATCAGGGGCATGGCGCTTGCATCCTCCGGCAAAAGGTCTGTGCCGATGAGATGGAAAGAGTGCTGCACCATTTTGACGGGCAACGCTACCATTTGCAGAGCTATGTCATCATGCCTAACCATGTCCATGTCCTCGTGCAATTGCAGGAAGGCTGGTCTTTGGAAAAGGTGGTGCAGAATTGGAAGGAACGCTCTGCCAAGGGGCTGAATCGGGTTTTAGAAGTGCAGGGGACAGTCTGGCAGAAAGGTTACTTTGATCGTCTGATCCGAGGGCCGGAGCACTTGCAGTATGTGGAGCGTTACATTCGGCAAAATCCGGTGAAGGCCAAGTTACGGTCAGGATTCAGGCGGTGGTCTGCGACGATGGAGGGCCTGACCATGGAGCGCCGACGAGTCGTCTGCTTAGAGAAGAAAGAACGGAATGCCGACGACTCGTCGGCGCTCCATAAACTCTCCGACTTCGAAGCCGTCATCGTCCACAATGTCTTCACCATGCCTTTTGATCTGGAGTGGACACGGGAACTGCGGGAGATGGCGGCGGCGATGCCGGAAGTTCGGTGGATCAACTGGGTGCATGATGTGGCGGCGGTGAATCCGCATTATGCGCACCTGCCCTGGGCGCAGGCGGATCATGCCCAGCTTTCCCTGCCGGTGCCGAATGCGCTGAATGTGACCGTGTCAGAGGTGCGGCGGCAGGATTACCTGCGCGCCACGGGGTTGCCGCCGGATCAGGTGCGGGTCATCCCGAACGGACTGGATTTGGCGGCAGTGCTGGGGCTGACGGAGAGGATCGCGGCGCTGCGGCTGTGGGATCGTGAGCTGATCCTGGTGCATCCCACGCGGCTCATCCGGCGAAAAAACATCGAGCTGGGGCTGCGGGTCATGGCGGCGCTGCGGGATGCCGGGTGCGATGTGATTTATGCCATCACGGGTGCGCCGGACCCGCATCAGGGGGACGGGCAGGTTTATTACCAGGAGCTGCGGTCCCTGGTCACAGAGTTGGACTTGGCATCCCATGTGCTTTTCTTGGGGGAGGAAGCTTCCTTGTCGGACGAGGACGTGCGCAGCCTGTATCAGGCGGCGGATGCGCTGTTTTTTCCCAGTTCGGGGGAGGGTTTCGGCCTGCCTTTGCTGGAAGCCTGCGCGCATCGTTTACCCGTTTTTTGTTCAAATCTCCCCGTCCACTGCGAGGTGCTGGGTGATGAAGGTCAGTATTTTAAGATTCAGTCAAAACCCGAGGAAATCTCGGCACAGATCATGCAATGGAATCAAACAGCCTTAGTGCCCAAATCACGACGTCACCTATGGCGGCGGCACGAAATGGTCAAAATCTGTCAGGAACATCTTGAGCCTCTGCTCTTCACCGCTAACCAGTCCTCATGACCGACCCAACCAGTCCTTCAGCCGAAATCCTTGCCCTTCTGGAAGCCCGACACGGAGATCCGTTCGGCTTCCTCGGCAGGCAGCCCCTGGAGGACGGACGTGCGGTGGTGCGGACGCTTCAGCCCCGGGCTCATGCGGTGACGGTGGTGGCGCGGGACGGTTCCGGCTCCTGGCCCATGACGCGGGTGCATCATCACGGTTTGTTTCAGGCGGAGCTGCCACCTGAGGCGGCGCAGGTGCCTTATGATCTGGAGCTGGCCCTTTACAGCGGGGAGGCGGTGCGCATCGCGGACCCGTATTCCTTTGGGCCATTGCTGGGGGAGCAAGACATTTATTTTTTCCGCGAGGGCACGCATCAGCGCCTTTGGGATTGCCTGGGCGCACGCATGCGCACGGTGGATGGCGTGGCGGGGGTTCAGTTTGCCGTCTGGGCACCGAATGCGCAGCGCGTCTCCGTCATCGGTGACTTCAATGATTGGGATGGCCGCATCAACCCCATGCGCTTGCGCATCGAGGGCGGCGTGTGGGAAATCTTTCTGCCCGGCATCGCGGAGCTGACGCACTACAAGTTTGAGATCCTTTCCGCCGAGGGTTACCTGCACATCAAGAGCGATCCCTTTGCCTTTTTCGGGCAGCATGGCAAGCAGACGGCCAGCCTCGTTTTCAATCTGGATCGTTATGCCTGGAGCGACCAGGAATGGATGGAAAAACGCGCCCGGCAGGATCTTTATCACACGCCGATGAGTGTGTATGAGGTGCATCTGGGCTCTTGGAAACGCATCCCTGAGGAGGGGCACCGCTCCAAGTCCTACCTGGAGCTGGCGGATGACCTCATCCCGTATGTGAAGAGCATGAACTTCACGCACATCGAGCTGATGCCCGTGGCGGAGCATCCTTTCGATGGATCATGGGGCTATCAAGTGACGGGTTACTTTGCCCCCACCAGCCGGTTTGGAAATCCGGACGAGTTTCGCCAATTCGTGGACCGCTGTCATCAGGCGGGCATCGGCGTCATTGTGGACTGGGTGCCGGGGCATTTCCCCAAGGATGCGCATGGCCTGGCCAAGTTTGACGGCACCGCCCTCTATGAACATGCCGATCCGCGCCAGGGGGAGCATCAGGACTGGGGCACGCTGATCTTTAATTACGGGCGGGCGGAGGTGAAGAACTTCCTCGTCGCCAATGCCCTCTTTTGGTTGGAGTATTATCACATCGACGGCCTGCGCGTGGATGCGGTGGCGTCCATGCTTTACCTGGATTACTCGCGCAAGCCCTGGGCCTGGGTGCCTAACAAATACGGTGGCAGGGAAAACCTGGAGGCCATCGACTTCATGCGGGATCTCAACCGCATTTGCTATGAGAAACACCCCGGCAGCACCATCATTGCGGAGGAGAGCACGGCCTGGCCCGGAGTCTCCAAACCCACGGATGCAGGCGGCCTCGGCTTTGGTTTCAAATGGAACATGGGCTGGATGAATGACAGCCTGACCTACATGCAGGAGGACCCCATCCACCGGAAGTATCATCACGGGGAGGCCACCTTTTCCATGCTGTATGCCTATGATGAAAACTTCATCCTCGTGCTCAGTCACGATGAAGTCGTGCATGGCAAGGGCAGCATGATCAACAAGATGCCCGGTGACCGCTGGCAGAAGTTTGCGAACCTGCGCATGTTTTATGCCTGGATGTGGAGCCACCCCGGCAAGAAGCTCATGTTCATGGGCTGTGAGTTTGGCCAATGGCAGGAGTGGGGGCATGAGCGCAGCCTGGACTGGCACCTTTTCATGGGGGAGGAACATGCCTCCCTGCAAAAGCTCGTCCGTGACCTGAACTGGCTCTACACCTCCCGCCCTGCGCTGCATGAGCTGGACCACCAGGGCGGCGGCTTTCAGTGGCTGGATGCCAGCGATGGTGAAAACAGCATCTTCGCCTTCATCCGTCAAAGCGCCGCCGGAGACAAAGTGTATTGCATCATCAACGCCACCCCCGTGCCGCGCAAAGGCTACCGGGTCGGCGTCGCCGAAAGCGGGATGTATGTGGAGCTGCTGAATACCGATGACCCCGGTTATGCAGGCAGCGGCATGATCAACCCCCTGCCCATGCCGGCGGGGGACATGATGTGGCAGGGACAGCCGCACAGCATCCTCATCGACCTGCCACCGCTCGGCGCGGTGTGGCTGGGCATGTGATGATCGCCCTTCAGGTGAGGCCAAGACCTCTCCTCCCCGCAAAAAAGCCCCAAGCCGCCCCGGATCACAACCGGGGTGTCTGCCCGCCGCCGATCATCACATCCACCTGCTGGCCCACATAGACCTGCTTACCCTGCGGGACCGGGAGTTCATAGATGACCTGAAGCACGCGGGTGTCCACGCGCTCCGTGCTGGCCCCGGTGAGAGACTGCTTGGGTATCACAAAAGGTTCGATCCGCACAAACTTCAGCGGGTAACCCGTCACCGAGTCCCCCTTCACATAGGCGGTGGCATCCTCGCCCACCTTCACCCGCATGGCGTTTTGTTCGTCCACATCCGCCCGCACCTGCAGCTTGTCCAGATCCCCCAGGATCATGGCGGGCAGGCGGTTTTGGATGGAGGCATACTCGCCTTCACGAATGTTCACCTGAAGGATCGTGCCGGGCCTCGGCGCGCGAATGGTCAGGCGCTCCATGAGAAGCCGGATCTGCTTCACCTCTGCCTGAGCCGCAGCCAAAGAGGCCTCGGCAGAGCTGACCTGCGCCTGCGCGACCAGGAGGTCGTTCGTGCGGTTGCGCAGGTCATCCTGGCTGATGGCGCGCTGATCCGTGATGGATTTCAGCCGGTCCAGATTGTCCTGCACCTTCGTGCGCTGGGCTAGGGCGATGTCGAGCTGCGCCTGGTTCACCGCAATCGCGGCCTGCGCCTGGATGAGCTGCGCTTGCAGTTCACGGTCATCCAGTTGCATCAGCGGGTCCCCCTTTTGCACCTGCTGGCTGACCTTCACGAGAACCTTCGTGACCAGCCCCGCGATGGGCGTGCCGATGGCCACATTTTCCTCCCGCGCCTCGATGATGCCTGTGGCGGCCAGGCGGGTGCCCTCCGGCTTTTCCGGGGGCTGCACCGGCGGCGGCGGGATGGCGGTCTCCTGCGCTTTGATCTGCTGCAGCACCTGCGTCATGCTAAAGACACCAAAAAGAGCCACGGCGATGGTGCCGTAACGAATGACGAGGGGGAAAATGTTCATGAAGCGAAACCGGGGGCTGTTTCTGGATACGCCTCATCCTGGCTCAAGAACGAAAAACAGCAAGGGGTGGGGAGGAGCAGAAGCCGCGCGCAATTCATTCTAAAAAATATCCGAGAAAAAATCTCGCGAAATCAAGAGGATGAGGCACCCTCAATCGTCATTATCTAGTCCGTAACACACATCATGCTCATTTCCTTTTCAGTGGAAAATTTTCGCTCTTTTTATGAAGAGCAAACCCTGGAGATGTCTGCAACCACACGTGCGGGAGCGGGGCATGACAATCATTGCCAAAAAACAAGCGAGGGGATACGACTCCTACCTCTGGCCGTTTTATACGGGGCAAACGGAGCGGGAAAATCCAATTTGATCAAAGCCATGCGCTATGCCGCCTGGATGGTCCTGGAAGGTCCACGTCCAGGAAAGCCGACTGCGCGTGAGGCCTTCGGAAATCCGGGCAATGATCAGCCTTCGGGATTTGATTTTCGGTTCTTGGCGCGAAATCACATTTTCAGATATGGTTTTCGAGTCACCGATACCCAGGTCGAATCGGAATGGCTGCTTGTCGTCCTCGATGGAAAAGAACAGGTGATCTATGAACGGACAACAAGCCCTGAAGGTAAAATCATCATCGAATGCGGTCATTTGCTCAATCAGGAAGCCGAATTGCAGCATTCCCAAGTCCTGGCGTTTGCGGGATTTGTCAGTGCATCGGGCCGTATCAACCAACTGTTCCTGCACTCCATTCACGAAAACCTTGATGAGCGCGCTCAAGGAGATTGGGTGGGTGCAGCCCTAAGTTGGTTTTCAAAATCTTTGACCATCATCGATCCGGGTGAGCATTTTCCTGCTCTTCAACGGTCTCTGACGATCAGTCCGGACTTTTCAGAATTCGCCTCCCGTTATTTGAAATCTGTTTCCACGGGGGTCGAAAAACTAATCAATGTGCGGACTCCTGATATGCCCCTCGAAAGAGCTCGGGAAATGATTCCCATGGGGCTTGCTTCAAACTTAACAGAAGCAGATTTTAATGGGCCGGTGATTGCAGACTTTACGCTACCAGATGGCTCCATGATGGCTTTAAGCCGTGGAGATAGCGGAGGCTACTTTGTGCATACCATTGCAACGACCCATCAAGGTGTGGATGAAAAACCTTTTGAGCTGCCATTAAGCGCCGAGTCAGATGGAACCCGCCGATTGCTACATCTGCTCCCTGCCATCTACCCCAAAACGGTAGGCGGAGAAGTCGTGGTGATCGATGAAATAGATCGCAGTCTGCACCCTATCCTCACCCGTCAGTTCGTTGAGGAATTTTTGAAATTGGCCCCCGATTCCAAAAGACAACTCGTGTTGACGACACACGACACGGTTTTGCTGGATTTAGAGCTGTTGCGACGAGATGAAATTTGGTTCGTTGAAAAAAACCAAGCCAGCGCGACCAGTCTTTATTCCCTGTCCGATTTCCCTGTTCGCAAAGATTTGCGGATTAACAAAGGGTATTTGCAAGGCAGGTTCGGAGGCATTCCTTTTCTTGGCGGTTTCGAGAAGTTAGCCGAGACCGCTCCATGAACACCGGCAGAAAACAGCGACCGCTGGGCCGCCAGGAAAAGTTATACCGGGATGACCGGCTTTTCATCATCGCCACGGAAGATCGCTACGCACCGAAACAGTATTTTGACCTGCTGAAGGCCATCGTCAGGAACTCACGTATCAAAACCCAAGTCTTGCCAACGGAGGATTGCCGCTCCTCCCCCGCGCATGTGCTGGAGCGGCTGAAGACTTTTGACAAGGAGCACGAGAGTATGCCTGCGGATGAACGATGGCTGCTTTTGGATACGGATCACTGGATCGAAGCCAATCACAAACCGGCCCTCATGGCGGTGCTGAAAGATGCTCGAAAAATTGGTTATCAGGTGGCCATGAGCCGCCCATGTTTCGAATTCTGGTTGCTACTGCATCATCATGAAGATGCTTCTGGTCTGAACATTCAACGATGCAGTGATGTGCGTCCTTATTTGCTGAACTCTCTTGGCACTTACAATAAAACAAAATTAGAGCCGGACCATTTCCCCCTCGATAGCATCAAGGCGGCCATCGAACGGGCAAAGAAATTGGACGAAGCGCCGGGTGACATTCCTCCCAAGAACAGCTCGCGCGTTTACCTCATTGTCGAAAAGATAGTTAACTCCGTTCCGGCTCATTTGAAATGAGCCCGAACTCCGTTCCTTCCCACTTGGGGTCGGGGAGGGCGGCGCTGCCCATTGGAAGGGGGCGAGCAGGCCTTCCGACGGGAACCCGAACTTCATGAACATTCGTGAAAATACCGTTTGCATTTTCGTCAAGTGATTCACCCGGTCCCTATCGTCATGAAACATCACGACGATACCACACACCACGCCGGGCAGCCTGAATGGCTGCGAGTCAACGACGCCTGCCACTACAGCAGCCTCACCAAACCGAAACTCTACGACCTGATGAACCGGGGCCTCATCCGCTCCGTCGCGCTCAGGGAGCCTGATCAGCGCAAGGGCACCCGCCTGGTCCATGCCGCCAGTCTGCGCGGCTTTTTGGAAAGCCGCGCCACCGGCGGCAACACCGCCCAAGGAACGAACTGAACCACCGTGAACCCCACCCATTAACCGACATCTCTCATGATCACTGACATCTCAGACATCAGCTTTACCCTGACCCAGCTCGCCGAACGCATGGGCCGCCCCTTCGTTCCCGCCGCCGGGGCAAATTCGCAATATTCGCAATATTCGCAGCCGGATTCCGCTTCGATGCCGTCCCGACCACCGTCTGGCGACGGCGGCTACATCGCGCCACCTCCTCCCCCGCTCACGCCGGAAACCAGGGTCACCACCTTGGTGCCACCGAATGGGGAGGCAAATTCGCAATATTCGCAATATTCGCAGCCGAAAACACATCCGAACCCACAGCCTCAGCGCCCCCGGCTCCATCTCGATGCCCTGCATGGTCCGGCGGGGGAGGTCATCCGGCGTCTGGCACCTGTGACGGAGGCGGACCCGGCGGCGATGTATGTGCAGCTTTTGGTCGGCCTGGGCAGTCTCATCGGGCCGGGGGCGTGGTTCCTGGCGGATGGCACGCGGCATCAGGCGAATCTTTTCGCCGTGATCTGCGGCAGGACGGCGAAGGCGCGCAAAGGCACGTCTTGGTCGCGTGTGAGAAATGTGCTGGAGGATCTGGATGAACTCTGGCTTTCCACTCAGGTCAAATCCGGCGTCGTCTCCGGGGAGGGACTCGTCGAAGGATTCAAGGAGGATGCGGATAAACGGCTGCTGTTGATCGAGGGGGAGTTCGGCCAGGTGCTGCAATGCATGAAGCGGGAGGGGAACACTGTCTCCGTCATCCTGCGGCAGGCCTGGGACTGTGCCCGCATCGCCGTGCTGCGGCGAAAGGACCCGGTGGATGTGGACGGCGCGCACATCAGCCTCATCGGCCACATCACCCTGCCGGAGCTGCATCGTTTGTTAGCCAGTGTGGAGATCAGCAACGGCCTGGCCAACCGCTGCCTCTGGGTGTTTGCGGATCGTGAACGTCTGTTGCCGGAAGGCGGCGGAATCCCGGATCTCAATGAGCCGCTGAACGCCCTGCACACCGCTGTCATGGAGGCCCGGCAGCGCGGACAAATGCAGCGTGATCCGGCGGCGCGCGAGCTGTGGGCGGAGATGTATGAAGACCTCAGCCAGGAGCCGCCGGGGCAGCTCGGGGAGATTCTGTCGCGTGGGGAGGCCCAGGTGATGCGGCTGGCCCTCTTGTTCGCCTTGTTGGATCGCTCGCCTAACATTGGGTGTGTGCATCTGGAGGCCGCGCTTTCCCTCTGGCATTACTGCTGTCACAGTGCCGCTTTCATCTTTGCGGACATGGCCGGGAGCAGTAAAGCCAACCGCATCCTGGAGGCCCTGCAATACGGTCCTCTCACGCTCGCTCAGGTGCATGCCCTGTTTGGCGGTCATGCCCGCAAGGGAGAGATCCAACTGGCGCTGCAAGAACTGGACCCGCAGATCATCGTCGAGAACACGGAAGGGACAAAAGGGAAGACCGTGAGGCTGCGGTGACAGGCCCGCGGGAGGGGGGTCGCAGCGAATGCACTGCGAATATTGCGAATTTGCTCTCCCGGTGAGAGCCACGCGGGAGGGGGTCGCCGCGATGCACTGCGAATATTGCGAATATTGCGAATTTGCTCCCGGTGGGGGTGAGGGGCTGCTCTGTGTCCGCACTTCACCCCAGCCCGCGCTGATACATCACCACATCCAGCCACCGACCGAATTTAAACCCGACCTCGTGGAGATGGGCGCAGGAGGTGAACCCCTGCTGCTCATGCAGGCGGATGCTGGCGGCATTGTCCGCATCGATGACGCCAATCATCGTGTGATAGCCCTGCTCCCCGGCAGCGGTGACGATGCGTTGCAGGAACTGTTTCCCCAAACCCTGGCCGCGAAACCGGACATCCACATAGATGGAGTGCTCGACCGTATGTTTGTAGCCCGGATGCGGGCGAAAGGGGCCGTAGGTGGCGAAGCCCATCAGGATGCCATTCTCATTGACCGCGCCGAGGATGGGATACCCGCCCTTTTGGTTGGCCGCCAGCCAGGACTCCATGAATTCCACCGAACGGGGATCGTCTTCATAAAGCGCGGTCGAGTTGGCGATGGCTTCATTGAAGATGGCGCGGATGGCTTCCAGATGTTCGGGGCCGCAGTGAATCCAGGTCATGATGGAAAAGAATGTTAGGCCGGGTTTGACAGCCGGGCCATGTTTTCCAGGGAGGTTCCGGTGACCCGCATGATGCGCCAGTCGCTTTTCATCTCGGCACCCAGGCTTTCATAAAAACGGATGGCGGGTGTGTTCCAGTCCAGCACCGTCCATTCATAACGTCCGCAGCCGCGTTCATGGGCGATGCGTGCCACGGCGGTGATCAGGGCCTTGCCCAGCCCACAGCCACGATGCGCAGGCTGCACATACAGGTCCTCCAGATGCAGGCCGGGCCGGGCCAGGAAAGTGGAGTAGTTTTGGAAAAACAGGGCAAAACCCACCGCGTTTCCATCCACACAGCCCATCAGGGCCTCCGCACAGGGCTGGGGACCGAAGAGCGTCTCCTCCAGGCTTTCCACCGTGGCCACCACCTCATGGCTGAGCTTTTCATAGTCGGCCAGTTCCTGGATCAAAGCCAGGATGACGGGTAAATCGGCGGCTGTGGCGGGGCGGGTGGATATGGGCGCGGACATGAATGGAGTGACATCAATGTAGCGAAAATCGCAACGGCTGCACATTGCCAAATGAGGGCACCCCGCTATTCTCGACGCTACCATGTCCCTTGAAGCCACTCTCCAGTCCGCCACCGATGCAGGCCAGCTCCTGAAATCCAGCCTCGAAAACATCCATGCGTTGCTCGCCGCCAGCGAAAATCCGCTCTATCGCGCCAGCATCGAAGAACTGGTCAATGCCGGCCAGTGGGATGAGCTGAACGACCGCTTTTTCCAGGCGCTTAAATTCGGCACAGGCGGTCTGCGCGGACGCACGATCGGCAAAGTGGTCACGACGGCGGAACGCGGCAATGCTCCGGCAGATCAGCGCCCGGATCATCCCTGCGTCGGCACGAACGCGATGAACTTTTACAATGCCGGACGCGCCACACGCGGTCTGGTGGCTTATGCGAAGGACTATCGTGCGACTGCCGGCCTGAGCGGCAAACCCAGCCTCGTCTTCAGTCACGACACCCGTCATTTCTCGGCGGAGTTTGCCAAGAAGTGCGCCCAGATCGCCATTGAAAACGGGGCCGATGTTTACCTTTTCGATGGCTGCCGCGCCACCCCTGAAATGTCCCTTGCCGTGCGGCACCTGCGTGCGGATGCAGGTGTGATGCTGACCGCCTCTCACAACCCGGCGCATGACAATGGCTACAAGGTCAATTACAGCGACGGCGCAGGCATCGTGGAACCTCATGCCACCGGCATCATCAAAGAGGTCAATGCCATTGTGGATGAAGCCTACACGCCGCTGCCTGAGGATCAGCAGGGCAAGCTGACCATGCTGGGCGCGGAGCTGGATGAAATTTATCTGGAGCGGGTGGAGACGATGATGCTGCAGCCCGAGCTGCTGAAAAACGAGAAGGCCAAGGGCCTCAAGATCGTTTACACCGCCCTCCACGGCGCAGGTGGCGTGCTGGTGCCGGTGCTGCTGAAAAGGCTGAACTTCAACTTCCTCACGGTGCCCGAACAGGATGTGCAGGACGGCCGCTTCCCAACCGTGAAGTCGCCGAACCCTGAGAACGCCCCGGCTTTGAAGATGGCCGTGGATCTGGCCAACAAAGAAGGCGCGGACATCGTCATCGGCACCGATCCAGACTGCGACCGCATGGGCGTGGGTGTGCGCAATGCCAAGGGCGAGATGGTTCTGCTCACCGGCAACCAGACCGGTTCCCTCATGGGCTGGTATCGTCTGAAGACCATGTTTGACCTGGGCATCCTGAACGAGTCGAACAAAAAGAACGCCGTTTTCCTGAAGACCTTCGTCACCAGCCCGATGCAAGACACCATCGCGGCGAAGTTTGGCGTGCTGTGCATCAACACCCTGACCGGGTTCAAGTGGATCAGCGCCAAACTGGCGAAGTATGAAGCCGTGCTGCCTTCGGAGATCCTGGCCAAGTATCGCGACCTGCCTGCGGCGGAATCCCGTGCCGCCCGCCTGGAGCACAGCAAGTTCCTCGTCTTTGGCGGTGAGGAAAGCTACGGCTACATGGGCGATGACTTCAGCCGCGACAAGGATGGCAACGGAGCCGTGGTCATGTTTGCCGAACTGGCCGCCTATGCCGCCTCCCGTGGCCTGACCGTCGTGGAACTGCTGGACGAAGTTTACTGCGACGTGGGTTACTTCCTGGAAGTGAACCAGAGCAAGGTCTTCGAAGGGGCCTCCGGGGCCGCCCAGATCGCCAAACTGGCGGACAGCTACGCTGCCAACCCGCCGACGGAGGTGGACGGCAGCGCGGTGATCAAGGTGCGCGATTTCCGCAAGGATGTGATCCATGATGAAGAAGGCGATCTGATCTCCAAAGAGAAGATGCTCTTTGTGGACCTGGCAGATGGCCGCAGCTTTGCGGTCCGCCCCTCCGGCACGGAGCCAAAGATCAAATACTACATGTTTGGCCGCCAGGTGCCTGCCGCCGGTCAGACACTCACCGCCGAGGAACTGACCGCCGCGAAGGCCAAAGTCTCCGCCTCCCTGGACAGCCTGTGGACCTGGCTGGAAAAGGACATTGATGTTAGGCTGGCTTGATTTGAGCTTAGATTCTGCTGTTTCCTGACAAGCTCTGAGTTGCCACCGCAGCCAGACCGTCGATAGTCGCGCGCCTCGGGGTCATCCCCCTGGCTTATCTCTCCATGAGCACAGCCCAAATGTCCCGACCAACCCTGCATCGGCGGCCTGAGAATCAGCCGTCGGAGCCGCTGAGTTGGATGAAGCCTAAGCACTGGTGGCAGCTTTGGAAGGGGGAGGATAGCTCCGTGCTGGCCACGGCCAACCGAAACGCCATGCTTCCCGTTCTGATCGAGGTCTTTGCGGGCTTTTCCAAGCTGGACGGTGAGGTGGAGGAAGAGGAAATCGAGTCCTCCTTGGGTTACCTGCGTTATGACTACAGCGGGGCCATTTATGCGGACATGCGCCGCCTTTATTTTGAGGCCCTGCAACAGCCCCAGGATCTGGCCCAGCGTGCCAAAGAACTCAGCAATGAGCTGACGATGGAGCAGAAGATCCTGCTCTGTGTGCAGCTTTATCTGCTGATCTCCAGCTCGCTGACGAATCAGCGGCAGATGGTGGAGTTTTATCTCTTCATGACCAACCTGGGGATCGCGGCCCAGGCAATTGACATCGTTTATCAGCTCAATGCCGGAGAGAAGCCCACCGAGGAGGACTTTACCAGTAAGAGTGGCCAGCCGCTGGAAACTCTGCGCATCGGTTTGGTAGACAATTGCGATGTCTTGCTTCGCTCCTTATCGGTGGAGTGCTCGGTCGTGGCGTTTCGGTTTCAAAATCTGGTGCTCCTGAAAAATACGGGGGGCATTCCGATCCTGGTGCGCAGCCGCCGTCAGCCACCGGGAGATTTTTCCCGCTTGTATCCGGGGGAGCGAGTGGTGCTGGAAGATGTCACGCTGGATTACAATGACCTGATCTCTTACTTCAACTCGAAGAAGACGGTCACCGGTTCTCAGCTTTATCTCACGCTCACGGAGACAGGCGATGCTGAGATTGCTCAGCAGAGGGCGCGTGGCACGAACTTGAGGGTCAGTTTCGGCCTCGGTGTCACGGTGGAGGCCCTTCGCAATACAGACGCCACGATCAATGGGGTGGCCCTCAGAGAGGGCACCACCATCGAGGCCTCCATTGAGGACAGCATCATCGCCCAGGGGGAGATCGAAATCTCTCTGCGTGACCTGCGTGTGCGAGCCCAGGAGTTTGGGGGTCAGTTCCGTCTGGAGGGCAGCCGCAATACCTATTTGGTCTCCAATAAACCTGAGCTGTTGGATGAGGGGGACATTCTCCTTTCCGAAGACACGGAGGGGGAGATCCTGCTTCGTATCGAATGCAATTACGCCCAGAAAAGCGGTGAACTGGAGGTGCTGCGCAGTTCACGCCCCATCTACGTCGGTCAGATTCCTGTGCGGGATCGCATCCTGCTCAGTGATGGTGATACGATCACTCTGGGTGAAGGTCAGTTCCTGCGTTGCCACTTCAGCGACCGCATCATTGAGGAAGAGCGAAATACGATCCGTCAGATGGAGATCCGCGAGCTGGCGCATCGCTTTGATGGCCGTGACACAGCGCTTGATGGCATCAGCTTCATTGCGCGCCGTGGCGAGATGATCTGCGTCATGGGACCGAGCGGTTGCGGTAAAAGCACTCTGCTGCGGGTGCTGGGCGGTCAGCTCAAGACTCGCGGCGGCGAGGTGCTGATGAACGGGCTCAACCTGTATAACAATCTCACGAACCTGACGCCCTACATCGCCTACATCCCGCAGGAGGATGCCTTTGACCCGCTGCTGAAGGTGCAGGAAAATCTGGATTTCTCCGTCGCGGTGCGCTGTCCACACTTGAGGACGGATGAGCGGCGAAAGCGCGTGGAGGCAAAGCTGGCGGAACTGGGCCTTGCGGATATGCGCAAACGTCTTGCCGGCACGCCGCAGCAAAAGTTCCTCTCCGGTGGGGAACGCAAGCGTCTCAATGCCGGGTTGGACATGATCGGCATCTCGGATGTCTATCTCTTCGATGAGCCCACCTCGGGCCTGTCCTCCAAGGACAGCGAACACGTGCTGGAGATCATCCGCAGTCTGGCCCGCAACAAGATCGTGCTGACCTCCATCCATCAGCCCAGCATGCGGCTGCTACAGATGTTCGACAAAGCGCTGCTGCTGGATAAAGGCGGCAAGATGGCCTACTTTGGCACGCCCCAGGGGCTCATCGAATACTTTTGGAAGGCCTACAATGACGAGACCGGCCAGCGCGAGGCGGACATGCCCGGCAACCTGACACCTGACTTTGTCTTCGATGTGCTGGAAACTCCGCTGCGAGACATCAGCGGTGACATCATTCAGGAACGCAGTGCGGATGGTCACCTCGTGGCCGCACGTCGTTTCCCGCCGAATTTCTGGCGCGACCGCTATCAGAGTCACCTCATGCTGGAGAGTATGGCCAAGGCACAGGCTTTTCCAGGCAGCACGAATTTGATCGCCCGGCCGCGTGAGGACACCCACACCAGCGGCAGATCGCGCACGATGCCAAAGCCGCCCAAGCATACACTGCGGGAGGAAAGCATCCTTTTTTACACCCTGCTGAAGCGTGCCTTTTTGAGCAAGCTGCGCAATCGCACGAATCTGCTCACGACCCTGCTGGAGGCACCTCTGCTGGGCTTCCTGATCTCCAGCGTGCTGAAATACAGCGAGGAGGAAAGCTACACCTTCGCCACCGCCTTCCACATCCCGACCTACCTTTTCATGAGCCTCGTGGTCGCGATGTTCTTGGGCCTAACGAATAGTGCCGATGAGATCATCCGGGACCGCCATACCCTGAGCCGTGAACGAAATCACAACCTACGCACTTTCTATTACCTGAGTGGGAAGATCATCTCGCTGAGCACCTTCGCGCTGGCTCAGTGTTTCATTTATCTGTTGATCGGCAATAGCGTGCTGGAGATCCGGGACATGTTCTTTGTTCATCTCTGGTGGATGTTTGTGACCTCTCTCACAGGCATCTGTCTGGGCCTGCTGATCTCCAGTGTTGTGTCGGATAACCGCACCGCCATCAATGCCATCCCGCTCATCCTCATCCCCCAGATCATCCTGGGTGGAGCGTTGATCAAGTATGAGGAGATGAATAAGAATCTCGACTTTGTTTACTCCATGCAGCGCTGGATGAATAAGGCGGGTATCACGGAAGAGAGCGAGCCGAGCAAGCTGAAGGTGCCCTTCATCTGTCAGTTCATGCCCCTGCGGTGGAGCTATGAGGCCATGCTGATTTCTCAGGCCAAACTGAACCCGCTGACAGCAGCACAGGATCAGCTTGAGACGCGGATTCAGGAGTTGGTCAATTTACCGCCTGATATCAAAATGACATCGGATCAGCAGCGCGACCTGGATGCCGCCAAACAAGGATTGGCCGTCGTTTCAGGGCTTTATGCCAAGAGTGAGCGTGCCGCCGCAGCCAAACTGCGAGAGATTCGGGATGCCACCATGCGTGGCAAGGTCACACCGAAGCTGCTGCAAAGTGCCTTGGAACAGGAGGATGGCATCAGCGCGGAAGAAATTTATGTAAACCGGAAAGTGCTCGATCTGGTGACCAAGGCCGAGATGGAGCGTGAAGACTATCGGCGTAAAACCAGTCCGAATGTCTTTTTCGGAACTGTGAAGCGTTACTTTGGAACGGACTTCGACACTCTGTGGATCAATACCATGGTCATCTTCCTGACTCTCACGCTTTTGATTGCAGGGGTGGAGATGTCATTGCGTCGTCAATTGACCCGCGTTTAGCAGTGGTGTTCTCAGTGTTGCGCGGCGCAACACGCACTGCAACAAAGGAGGCGGAGGTTGATTGGTTGTGTTTTGTGTTAGGTGTTGTGAATCAATGATTTGTGTCTAGTGCGGGGCATTGGCATCGCTTGTGCCATAGGGAGTCTGTGCTTGATCACAAGCATCACGACTCCCATGAAAACATCCCATCAAAATCGTTTCAAAAGCACGCTGGCTTTGCTGGCGTTGGGGGGCTGCCTGGCCCTGCCTCCTGCCGCCGTTTACGCCGGTGAATCTGCCAAGATCTCCCCGGTGGTCGAGCCACCGCCTTCGCCTTGGATTCATGCCTTGCTGAAGGTGGACGTGTCCGATCATTACATCACCCCCCGTGGTCTGAATGTCGAGAACCAGGGCCTCATCGTGCAGCCGCTTTTCCTAATCTTTTGGAATCTGTATTCCAATCCAGACGGCTTCATCAATGACGTCACTTTGACCACCGGTGTGTGGACCTCCGTCCACACACGCACCTCCGGTCCAGAGGATGGCAACTGGAACGAAGTGGACCCTATCGCCGGGCTGGCATTCAAGTTCGCCAAATACTGGCAGTTTGATGTCAACTACACGGCCTTTGAAAGCATGGTGTCCGCTTTCCCCACCTCCCAGCATATGGAGTTGAAGCTGTCCTTCAATGACGGCGCTTACACAGGGAACAAGACCTTTTCCATCAATCCCTATGTGGCCTTTTGGAAAGAATTGAGCGACAAAGCCACCGTGCGCTTCAATCAAGCCACCTCCAGTGAGAGTCATTACTTCACTTTGGGAATGACACCCACGATCGACCTGAAGGTCGTGAAGTTCGAGTTCCCCACCTTTATCAACTACACGGACAATGACTTCTACCAGCGCTTCGACGGCACTGGAGGCGGCTCGGGCATTGCGGTCATCCGCACGGGTGTGCAGGCCACGGTGCCTCTGAACTTTGTGCCGAAGAGCATGGGCTTCTGGTCGGTGTATGCCGGGGTGAAATACTACCACCTGAACAATCCAGGCCTGCTGGACGGCAACCAGGTGCTCGGTGCCGATGGCAGCCGGGAGCGTGATCTGGTCCAGTTTCACGGCGGCGTCTCGATCTTCTTTTAAACCCGGCACGCTATCCGCGCTGAAGCCGCTCAACTCCTCTCAATCATTATGGATATGAACGCCACACTTGGCATCAATGCCGAGCCTTACACCTTCGAGCTTGTCCCTTCCAAGTGTGCCCTGCTCATCATTGACATGCAGCGTGACTTTTTGGAGCCGGGCGGCTTTGGCGAAATGCTGGGCAACGATGTCTCGCAGCTCCGCCGGGCCATCGAGCCTAACAAAAACCTGCTTGCGGCCTGGCGGGCTGCTGGGCTTCAGGTGCTGCACACCCGCGAGGGGCATCGCCCTGATTTGGCTGATCTGCCGCCTGCGAAAAAGGTGCGCGGTCACGGGGCCAAGACGATTGGTGATACCGGTCCCATGGGCCGTATTCTAATCCGTGGCGAGGCCGGCCATGACATCATTCCTGAACTCTACCCCCTGCCCGGTGAGCCGGTCATCGACAAGCCGGGCAAGGGGGCCTTCTTCGCCACTGACCTGCACGCCATCCTGCAAAACCTGGGCATCACCCAGCTCGTCGTGACGGGCGTCACTACCGAAGTGTGTGTGAACACCACCGTCCGCGAAGCCAACGACCGTGGCTACGAATGCCTCGTCCCTGAGGATTGCGTGGCCTCTTACTTCCCCGTCTTTCAAGATATGGGGCTGCAAATGATCAAAGCCCAAGGCGGCATTTTCGGCTGGGTTTCCGACTCCTCCAAGATCATCCCCGTCCTGGCCTAACATTCAGTTAATTAACGATTCATGAAAACTCAACGCTACTGCTCCCATGACTACACCTGCTAACTTTAAACCCAAAATCTGGACTCCGGGTGATTGGAATGCCTTCTTTGGCTTTGGCACCAACATCCTGGTCAACCTGCTGACCCTCACGGCGCTAATGCGTTTTGTGTTGAAAATGCCGGACGACATCGTCTTTGGTCGCATTCTGCCCGCCACAGGATTGATGCTGTGCATGAGCACGATCTATTATGCCTGGCTGGCTTACCAGTTGGCCAAGAAGACGGGGCGAACGGATGTTTGTGCCCTGCCTTCAGGAATCAGTGTGCCGCATATGTTTGTGGTCGTTTTTGTCATCATGCTGCCCATCTCCCTTAAATCGGGTGATCCGATCAAAGGGTGGGAGGCCGGTTTGACCTGGGTGTTTATTCAGAGTTTTGTGCTGATGATCGGTGGTTTCGTCGCCCCGATTATTCGGAAGATCACCCCTCGTGCCGCCCTTCTTGGCACGCTTGCGGGTGTCTCCATCAGCTTCATCTCCATGCGTCCTGCTTTGGAGATGTTTACCACTCCGGTGATCGGTGTCGTGTGCTTTGCCATCATCCTTCTCAGTTGGTTTGGCGGTGTGCGTTATTACAAAGGTATCCCGGCGGGACTGGTCGCCATCGCGGTGGGTTCCATCATTGCCTGGGGTTCCAATCTTTTCGGCCTGAACTATGGCGGTATGACCTTGGCCAAGCTGACGGATTCATTTTCCAACTTCGGATTTTCGATCCCTTTGCCTGCCTTTGATCATATCTTTTCGGGCTTTGAATACCTTGGTATCATCTTGGTGACTGCCATTCCATTCGGCATCTATGACTTGGTCGAGGCTCTGGACAATGTGGAAAGCGCTTCAGTGGCCGGAGATGACTTCCCAACCACACGCGTGCTCACGGCTGACGGTGTTGTCAGTTTGATTGGCTGCTGCCTGGGCAATCCCTTCATCAATGCGGTTTACATCGGCCATCCGGGCTGGAAATCGATGGGAGGACGCATTGGTTATTCTGCGGCGACAGGCGTGGTCGTGATCCTCTTCTGCACGTTTGGCATCATTTCCTTGATGTCATCTCTGATCCCGATTGTGGCCATTTCGCCCATCCTCCTTTACATTGGTATGCTGATCGGTGCGCAGGCTTTCCAGGAGACGCCGAAAAGTCATGCACCTGCCATCATCCTGGCCCTCACACCGCATCTTGCGGCCTGGGGTAAGCTGCTCATCGATAATTCTTTGGGTGCAGCAGGCACAAATGCGGCCACGGTCGGCCTTGAAAATCTGGGCCAAGTAGGGGTGCTGTATCACGGTCTCGAAGTCCTCGGTGGTGGTGCCATCCTTAGCGGGGTGATCCTGCCAGCGATTGCCGTCTTCATCATCGATCGCAAATTTGCCATTGGTTCCGCCTTTGCTTTTGCCGGTGCTATTCTGACTTTCTTTGGGCTCATGCATGGTGAGCAGATCGGCATCGCCCAATCTCCTGTCATGACGGCCAGCTATGTCATGGTATCCCTGGTTTTACTGGGCTGTGCCAAGTTTGCGGTGGTGTCCCCCAAACCTGCCGAGGAGGATGAAATGCACGGTCATCTTCCTGCCTCTGCCGAATGATTGTCAATTGGTGTTGATGAACCTCGGGTGGTTTTGCGGTCTGGTAAACCGCAGAGCCACCCGAACTTGGTTCACTCTCTGCTACTCAATTCTAAAATTACAGTCCCATGCCTTACGTCGAAGCTGATCCCTATCCCTGGCCTTACAATGGCGACCTCAGACCTGACAACACCGCCTTCCTGGTCATTGACATGCAAACCGATTTCTGCGGCCCTGGCGGTTATGTGGATAAAATGGGTTATGATCTTAGCCTGACCCGAGCTCCGATCGAGCCGATCAAAAAAGTCTTCGAAGCCGCACGTGCCAAAGGCTATCATATCATGCATACCCGAGAGGGGCACCGTCCCGATCTTTCAGATCTGCCGGCTAACAAACGATGGCGTAGTCAACGTATTGGCGCAGGCATTGGAGATGTCGGCCCCTGTGGACGTATTTTGACACGCGGTGAACCTGGATGGGACATTATACCGGAGCTGTATCCACTGCCTGGTGAGGCAATCATCGACAAGCCGGGTAAGGGTTCATTTTATGGCACAGATTTGGATATGCTCCTCAGGCAGAAGGGTATCCAAAATATTGTTTTGGCGGGTATTACGACGGATGTGTGTGTGCATACCACCATGCGTGAGGCCAACGACCGCGGCTTTGAATGCCTGATGCTCTCAGACTGCACGGGGGCTACGGATTATGGCAACTACCTTGCGGCCTTGAAGATGATCAAAATGCAGGGCGGGGTGTTTGGCGCGGTGAGCGAATCTACAGCTTTCATTCGAGCTATCTCGACCTAACCGAGAATGCATTCTTCTTTCCAGGACTGAATTTCCACTCGCCATTTTTCCAGGCGTTTCTATGATGCCACCTTGTTGTGACTCCAGACGAACTTACTTCCACGCCCAGCTTTAGTTTCCCCCACTTTGAGCTGAAAGACATCTTCAATATCTTGCAGAAGGAGGACGATATCCCCTGGACTTACTTTCGAGATGGCGTGGATATATACCGATTCTATGGCGATGGTATCAATGGACCGACGGCTGCTTTGATTCGCTTTCGGAAGGAAGCACGGGTGCCGATGCATCTGCATGAGGGGTGGGAGCACATTTTGGTCTTGGCTGGCAGTCAGCGGGATCAAAATGGGATTATCCATGCAGGCACCTTGCGCGTTCATCCGCCGGGCACCTATCATAGTGTGGTGAGTGAGGCCGGGTGCATCGTCCTGGCGATTTATGAGAAGCCGGTGCGTTTTATGGAAAGACCCCATTCGGCTGAGTAATACGTTCACTTTAGGCTGTGGCATGGGGAGTGCTTGATTGAATATCCATTCGCACATGTCAGTCTCTGCCCGCCCTGACGCCCCCGTGAGGGCACCAGCTCTTTTTGTGCTGGTGCTTGGGGTCGTAGTGTCTCTGCTTCTGACAGCTATCCTGCTAGAGGCTCGGGAAGATGATCGGCAGGACGAGGTGCGGCGATTGGCTCAGGATAGGACGGAGGTCATTCGGGGGCAGATCTTGAGGTCCATCGAAGTCTTGCATGGCATTGTGGCCTTTTTCCAAACTCGTGGACAGATTTCACGTGCTGAGTTTGGCCGCTTTGTCAGCAGTTCGTTAGCACGTCAACCGGAGTTACAAGCACTGGCTTGGGACCCCCGGGTTCCGGGTGCAGAAAGAGAGGTGTGGGAGGCGCGGGCGCGGGCAGAAGGTTTCGTTGACTTTCGCTTTACGGAGGAAAAGACGGAGGGGGTGATCGTGGAGGCGACAGTGAGTGATGAGTATTTCCCCGTCTTTTATCTGGAGAGTTTGCAAAAGAATGCCCCCGCACTTGGCTTCAATGTGAAGGCGGAACCGCGAAGGCGTGCGGCTTTGGAACAAGCACGAGATACCGGGAAGGCACATGCTACGGCTTCAATACGGTTGGCTCAGGAGTTGGGGTCACAGCGCGGTTTTGTTGTCTTTGAGCCGCTATATCAAGGGCCTGACTCGACACTGGAGGAAAGGCGGCGTTCTTTGTCAGGCTTTGCCACGGCCGTCTTTCGGATCGGGGATCTCATTGATCTTTCTCTGGCAGGGGCGAGTGAGAGCGGAGTGGCGTTGTCTCTTACGGATCAGGAAGACGGAGATCTGTTATACTATCAGGCGGGAGACCGCCTCAGGGGATATCCCACTTGGGTCACGGATGTGGATGTGGCGGGGCGCCGCTGGTCATTGAAATTTGAACCTACCATGGCTTTTTGGGGGCGTCGTTCGGACACCATGCCGTGGGTTACCCTTGGAGGGGGGATGGTGATCACTCTTTTACTTTCCACATACCTCTGGAAGGGTGCTACACAGGCAGCCGAGGTGAAACAGGCACAGCGGGAGTTGCTGACGGAGATCGCAGTTCGTAAGAAGGCCGAGACGGCGGCAGAGGCGGCCAGCCGGGCCAAGTCAGAATTCCTGGCCAACATGAGCCATGAAATCCGCACCCCCATGAATGCTATCTTGGGTTATGCCCAGATTCTGGCTCGTGATGGAGCCTTGCCCCGGTTCCACTTGGATGCAGTGGCGACAATCCTCAACAGTGGAGACCATCTCCTGCATTTGATTCAGGAAATTTTGGATCTGTCGAAGATCGATGCCGGGCGCATGGAGGTGGAAAAAACGGATTTCGATCTTTCGGCATTGGTGCGCGAGTTGGGGGCAATGTTTCAGCATCCCTGTGAGGAAAAGCAGCTCGGTTTTCGCACTGAGGCTGTCGGCTTGGATAAGCCCGTGACAGTGCATGGGGATCAAGGGAAATTGCGTCAGGTGTTGATCAATCTACTGGGCAATGCCGTGAAGTTCACGAGCCGTGGTCGAGTCATCTTTCGTGCCATGGCAATGGACCAGGATCGCTGGCGTTTTGAGGTGGAGGATACGGGAGTGGGCATTCCTATCCAGGCACTGCAGCGCATCTTTGACCCTTTTCAGCAAGAGTCCAGTGTGCGTGGAGGCACGGGCCTTGGGTTGGCTATCGCGCGGCGTCAGTTGGAGATTCTTGGAGGCGATATTGGTGTTCACTCAGAGGTGGGGAAGGGATCTTGTTTTCATGTGGAGTTGGTCCTGCCATCTGTTGCGGCGACGGGCATGTCACGACTACCGGTGCGTGAACTGGTGCGGTTGGCACCTGGGGTGATGGTTCGTGCGTTGGTTGTGGATGATATTCGGGAAAATCGAGAGGTGTTGGCCTCTATGCTGAAGCTTATCGGATGTGAAGTGGTCTTGGCGGAGCATGGGCGGCAGGCCGTGGAGGTGGTGCGTGTTTCGCGTCCGCAGATCGTCTTCATGGATATCCGAATGCCGGAGTTCGATGGGTTGGAGGCCACCCGGCGCATTCTCGAAGAGTTCGATTCAAATGAAGTGAAGATTGTGGCCACTTCGGCCTCGGCCCTGGCACATGAGCGTGATCTTTGTTTAAAGGCAGGGTGTGATGACTTTGTGGCCAAGCCTTTCCGGGCCGAACGAATTTACGGGTGCCTGCGTCATTTGTTAGGCGTGGACTTTGAGTATAAAGATGAGCCGTTATCATCTGATCTCGGTGTCTCGATTGATCTGAGCCAGATCAGTCTGCCGGAAGATCTGGCCGGTCGTTTGACGATGGCGGCTGAACTTCATAGTGCCACTGTGCTGAAAAGTTGCCTGGGGGAATTGGAGCAACTGGGAACTGCGGGGCAGAGACTGGCACAACATCTGCGCGGCTTCCTGGCCAGTTACGATATGAAGACCATTCAGCGTATCATGGCCCAAATCTCCACCTCATGAATCGTCCACGCATCCTCATCGCCGATGATACGCCTGACAGCTTGTCGTTGCTCAGTCACGTGCTGGAGCCGCAGGGGTATGAGATCCTGACGGTTTCCAGTGGCAAGGACGCACTCAAGGTGGCTGAAAGAGCCCAGCCCGATTTGATCCTTTTGGACGTGATGATGCCTGGTCATGATGGTTTCCATGTCTGCCGGACTCTCAAGGCGGAGGCTGCAACGCGGGAGGTGCCGGTCATTTTCATCACCAGCCGCAATGAGACAGCCAGTGTTCTGAATGGCTTTCGCATGGGGGCAGTGGACTACATCGTGAAACCTTTTCAGCCTGAAGAGGTGGTGACTCGTGTGGCGACACACCTTAAACTCAGCCGCCTGACCCGTGAACTCCAACAGCGCAATGCGGAGTTGGAGGCAGAAGTCGCCCGCCGCCAAGAGGCGGAGCGTAGCCGAGACAAAGTCAAACAACGTCTCTCGACTCTGGCTTCACAAGAGGCCGAGCGCTGGGGGCTGGATGGTTTCGTGGGAGACAGTCCACACATGAAGCGCATCCTGGCAGACATCGAAAGGCTGAGGCAATTTGGGAAAACCAGTGTGCTCATCACCGGGGAGAGCGGCACAGGGAAAGAGTTGATCGCCCGCGCCTTGCATCATCACAGTCCGCGCGCGGAAGCGCCCTTCATTCCCGTCAATTGCGTGGCTGTCCCTGCCGATTTACTGGAGTCACTATTCTTTGGTCATGTCAAAGGAGCCTTCACTGGGGCTACGACAGATCGAAAAGGTTACTTCGAGCTAGCTGACGGAGGTTCTCTTTTCCTGGATGAGATCGGGGACATGCCTGCGGCGCTTCAGGCCAAATTACTGCGGGTGCTGGAGGATGGTGAGGTGACGCCAGTGGGCGCTACAAAATGCCGCCAGGTGGATGTGCGTGTGCTCAGTGCCACCAATGCGGACTTGGCGGCGAAGATTCTCAATGGAGACTTCCGCCAGGATCTTTATTACCGTCTGGCGCGCTTCACGGTGGAGACCGCTCCCCTGCGTGAAAGACGTGAGGATATGCCGCTTTTAGCCACTCATTTCCTGAAGGTATTCGCTACAGAGATGGGCATGGCTCCTCCGTCCTTGGATGAATCAGCGGTGGCCATGCTGAGTCGGCATTCCTTTCCGGGCAATGTGCGTGAGTTGAAAAATGCCATGGAGCGTGCCCTCATTCTCAGTGGCGGCAAGACGGTGAAGAAAGAGCATTTACAACTCTTCGATGCGGCCTCCATTCCTGCTGCACAATCTGGAAAATCGGGGGTGCGTGCCCCCCTGGATGGGGTGCCTCTGAACCTGGAGGCTGCCGAACATACTTTAATCCAGCGTGCTTTGGAGCAGACCGGGGGTAATGTCACGGAAGCGGCCCGCCTTTTGAATGTGAACCGCAGTCGTATTTATCGGCGACTACCTATGGGGAAATGACCTGTGCGTCTGCCACCGTCAGCCAAGCCCGCCAACCACCGTGTTGAGTGATGTCTTGATCCATGGACACCGCACTGGGCTCGCATAAGAAGCCGCAGACGGAGCTGCCATCGGCCAATTCTACCCAGCCGAGGCTCAATGGTGGCTTCAATGTGCCGAAGAAACCACCCAGAGCAGATATGGGGATGTCCCAGATTTCCAGGGCGATGGCGGCACCGCCTTCGTTCACCTTGATCAGGCCCGGACGTGGCGGGACCGGGCCTTTGGCCGACAGATAGTAAAGTTTATAAACCGGAGCGGTGTGCGTGCGTTCGCGCAAGTATGCCCCACAGGCTAACAGACTGGGGTTTAGCGGCAGGCCTTCCATGTGAGCGCCACAAACTGCGATGGGCATCCAGCCTTGGGTAGAGAGAGATTTTGCGGGCGCTGGCACCGGTGCTTGAGATGCTCCCAACGTCACTCCTGTGGCCTGATGCAAAAATCCGGCGATGCTCAGCAGGCGGAGATCATGAAAAGCAGGAGCCATGATTGTAACGCCCCAGGCTCGACCATTCGGCAAAAATCCCGCCGGAACGGCACAGCCACAAAGATCCAACAAGTTCATAAAGTTCGTGTAGGTGCCCAGGTTCGTGTTGAGTGCTATGGGGTTGGCCTCCACTTCTGCGATCGTGTAGCTTCGTGGGGCGGTGGGAGTGAGCATCAAGTCAACTTGCCGCCAGACAGCCTCACTGGCCCGCCGCAGGTCTGCCAATTCATACATGGAACGAAAGGCATCGGTGGCCTTTGACTTGGCACCGCCGCTGATGATGGCGTGTGTTACAGGTAGAAAAGCATCCGGCTGACTTTCCATCAGCTTGGCTGTGGCAAGATAGCGTTCAGCTACCCAGGGACCTCCATAAAGCAGACGAGCCGCTTTTAAGAAAGGCTCAAAATCCACTTCCAACGGAATGCCCCCCAAGGCTCGCAGACAGGTGATGCTGTTTTCATACAGTTCGTTAGCCTGATCCTCGCCAAAGTAAGAGCGTTGACTCTCTGGTAAAATGCCGAATAGAAAGCTGGTGCCAGGTGCCCAACCTGGAGCGCTGGAGGTAAATGGACGAGCCAAGGGGTCTTTCGCGTCAAAACCGTTTGTGATGGCAAAGACCTTTGCTGCGTCCTCCGTGGTGAGGGAAAAGACAGAGATACAATCCAGGCTTCGGCAGGCCGGGACGAGTCCAGTCGTGCTGAGCACTCCACGCGTGGGTTTGAATCCAATGATGTTATTGAATGCTGCCGGCACACGGCCAGATCCGGCTGTGTCTGTGCCCAGGGCAAAAGTGACCAATCCCAATGCTGTGGCTACTGCGGATCCTGAGCTGGACCCGCCGGAGATAACACCTGGGGAAAGAGCGTTTACAGGGATGCCATATGGGCTACGGGTGCCTACCAAGCCGGTGGCAAACTGATCCAGATTTGTTTTTCCTACCGGGATCGCCCCTGCGTCAATCAAGGCCTGGACGACTGGGGCCGATTTATCGGGGGTGTAACTGTAGGCGGGGCAAGCGGCGGTAGTCGGAACCCCTGCTAAATCAATATTGTCTTTGATGGCGAATAGTATCCCGTAAAGTGGTAGGCTATCGGGGGACTGCCCTTTGAGTTGATCCAGGTAAACCTGGATCTGAGCGCGGTCTAACAAGGTGATCCAGATGGCCGGGTCCACAGAAGAGGCTTTGCTCAAAAACTCATCCACTACGGTGGCAGGAGTGAGGGTGCCTTCACGATAGGCAGCGTGGAGGGTATCAATCGTGGGCGCAGAAAAGGTCATGCCTGGCATTGAGCAGAGCATGTGCCACGGTTTTCAAGGCCATCTGATCCCAGTTGCCATGAGGATCAGAGTCCTAGGCTGTCCAATTGGGGTAAGCAAAAGGGTGTTGCAGATGTGGCACAAGGGGACACTTGCAACACCCTTGCTGGAGGAAGGCTGCCCTAGTTTAGCGCATGGCTTCCAGGCGCTTTTTTAAAATATCTTTCTTGCTCATCCCGGCCAGTTTGGCCTGGGTGGAATCAATCCACTTTTGTTCCAATGCATTTTTGGTGGGGCGTTGCACCTGATAATAAACGCCAAATTTTCCCGGGGAGGGTTCATCCGCCATTTTGAAGGCGGCGACATCGTCTGTCACATCATGTTGGGTTTCGTCGATGATGTCATAGACACCTCCTTTACGCGGGGTGCTGTCATCGAAAGAGCCCGCATAAAACATGACGCATTCGCTGAGGCATTCGACCACGCTAAAGCCGTCATGCAGAATGGCCCGCTCAAAGACGTCCATCATGTGCTTCACCTGAGCTGCGTGAGTGCGTGCGATGAAGGTGGCACCGCTGGCCAGGAGTTGCTTCATCGGATTGATCGGGCGGTCGATGCTGCCGGTCGGGTCCGTTTTGGATTTGAATCCTTGGGGGCTGGTCGGGCTGGTCTGCTTTTTGGTTAGGCCATAGACGAAGTTGTCCATGATGACATACGTCAGCTTGATGTTTTTGCGTGCAGCATGGTTGAGGTGGTTTCCACCGATGGAGAATCCATCACCGTCACCGCCAAAGACAAAGACATGCACGTCGGGGCGGCTCAGGGAGATGCCGGTGGCCAGTGGCAGGGCGCGGCCATGGATGAAGTGGATGCCGTGACTGTTGACGAAGTAAGGAAAGCGTGAGGAGCAGCCGATGCCTGCGACACAGACGATTTTTTCATGCGGATACTGGAGCTTTTCCAGCACCTTGTAAAATGCGGCAAGCACCGCAAAGTCACCACAGCCGGGGCACCATGTGGGGTGATCCGCTGTGAGGATTTTCTTGGTGAGTTTATCAGCGACAGGGGCAATAGAAGCCGTAGCCTCCAGGATGGCGGCAGACATGATGGTTGGTTAGGTTGGAATTCAGAGGCTAAACGATTTCGGGATTGTGGGTCAATCACGAAGCCGTTTCTTTGTCAGAAATTCCCCCCGCCAAGTCGTTTATACGAAATCTGTGATCGAACCAAAGTCTGCATCGAACAGGCGGCGATAAGTCCGAAAGGCGAAACTATCTGTCATGCTGGCCACCCAATCACACACGAGACGTGCGCGGGTATTCATGTCCGGTGCGTTTTCGATTTCGGCCTCCAATGTTGCGGGCATGAGGTGCAGGGTGTGGCCGCCTTTCTCGATGTAGCGTTCCCGCAGCACCTCAAAGAGGCGAGTGAGAATAAAGTCCGCCTTGTAGTCCAGCTGCTGAAGCTGAGGACTCTTGAAGACGAGATCGAGGGCGATTTTCTTATTGAGTCGTGACTCGGCCTGAAGTTCAGGGGCGATTTCCAGCCTGAACTGATGGCGTTTGGTCATGGCACTGAGGAAGGTGCTGTTTGGCAGCAAGGTGGCCGCCCGGATGTAGCTGCCGATGGCGCTATTGAGCTTTTTTTCCACACGGTTTTCACGGATGGCGGCGCAGAGTTTTTGGATATGGGTCGAGCCTGCGGCATCCAAGGTTTGGTCCCCCGCCCAACGCTCCAATTTGGTGGGTGTAATGAAGCCTGCGTGGATGCCATCGGCGATGTCATTGAGGGAGTAAGCGGTGTCATCCGCCCAATCCATGATCTGACATTCGATGCTGCGAAATTGGTTGCGGATTTTCCCCGGAGTCAGCTCCAAGGGGAACGATTGCTGCCCCATGGTGAAATCCAGCCAGCGCTCCTGATCATTGTAGAGATAGTGGTTTTTAGCTTCAGGCAGCTCGGTCTGAAGGGTTTTATATTTGAGCACGCCGTCCAGCACGGCACGGGTCGGGTTCATGCCCTCGCGGCTCTCATTAAACAAGGTTTGGGTGAGGATGCGCAGGGTCTGGGCATTGCCTTCAAAGCCGCCATAAGCCTGCATCACGCGATGCAAGGTGCGCTCACCCGTATGTCCAAAAGGCGGATGTCCGAGATCGTGTGATAAACAAGCGCACTCGACCAAATCTGGATCAATGAAACAATCATCGTCCAGCAAGTCGCTCTGTTGGGTGAGGTAGGCACAGATGGAGCGACCTATTTGGGCGACTTCGATGCTGTGGGTCAGGCGGGTGCGGTAAAAGTCATACTCACCGGACAGGAAGACCTGCGTCTTATTTTGCAAACGCCGAAAAGCACTGCTGTGGATAATGCGGTCCCGGTCGATCTGAAAAGCGTTTCGGTATTCGCTCGGTGGAGCGATTCGCGGCTTCAGTGTGTCAGAGTCGAAGGTATTGTAAAAGCGGTTGGCTGGCATTTGCAGGCAAAGTCCACGGTGGGAGGTTGGAGGTCAACCTCTGGCGAGAAAGGCGCTGTTTCGCGGTGTTCTCAGATGCTGATGGTAGGGCGTGAAGACTCGCTCATGCCTCCTTGCAGAAGGTTTCGCAGCGCCGGGTCATCCAGGGCGCGATCCACCGCATCCTGAAGTGCGCCTGAGACGAGATCGCGCAGCAGTGGCACCGGGGAGCCGCTGCCTGGGATGTAAGTGCCGCTACTCCTTTCCCCGGTGTAAACATGGCTATGGATGATCTGACCGCTGGCGGCATCCAGCAGGGTGACGCGAATGCGCGCATAACCATAGGGACGCACGATCATCTGACAGTAAAGATCCATGATGTCTCCAGTGATCGTGTAGCGGGCAGTCCGAGGTGCTGTCAACATACCACGAGCCTGCAATCCATAACCAAAGGCATTGGTCACCACCTGGCTCACGGGGACCTTTGTTTGCACGTATTCCAGTGGTGTGCCGATTTGAGTCCTCACGGTTCCTAGCTCATTGGCACCCAAACCACGCTGATCGATAAAGGGTCTGGTGGAAAACTCGGGCTGGCCGGGTTTAATGTGTCCTGGCTGGGAGGCGTAATCCAGGCTGACCTGCGACGTGGTGCTGCATGAGACAAGAAAGGCGGTCAGCAGGGGGATCAGAGAAAGCAAACTCTTCATGGGTATGTCATGAATAACCCCTGAAACCGGACTTTCAATCAGCCATCCAGGCGACGACTCAAAAAGGACAGCCCTGCCGGACATGGCGCTCAGGAAAAAAACCCCCAAAACCTGAAGCCAATTATTTATCCGGCAGGGCCGATATATGAGTTATATTCGGTCTGAACTTATCCAGGCAATCTCAAAAAATGACCGCTCCGGCAAAATCAGCTTCTTCGTGGATACAATGTCATGACAACACCCAGGCAGCGTCTGTGGTGAGCTTAATGAAATTATTTTTCCGCGCACTGACGGGACTCTTTTTTTGGATATTTGTTTCCGGATCGGTGCAGGCCCAGATCGGCAGCAGCGTGCGCCAAGTCATCGTCGCCCAGGCTCCGGGATGGAACTCCAGCACGGCGACGATGCAAGCTTATCAAAGAGCCTCGGCAAGCAGTCCCTGGCAACCTGTGTTTGCCCAGCCGGTGCCGGTGCTCCTTGGGCGGGCGGGTCTGGCCTGGGGCAGGGGAGTCTTCACCCCGCCGCGCAACGGCATCCCCATGAAGGTGGAAAAGGACTGGCGCGCACCGGCGGGTGTTTTCCAGCTGGGTTCTCTTTTTGGTTATGCCGGGCGTCCGCCCTCCGGGGCTCGTTGGCCTTACATTCAAGTGGGGCCATGGGATGCGTATGTGGATGATTCGAACAACCCCTATTACAATCAGCACGTCCGCGTGGACCCGCGCCGTGTGCCGCCCTGGTTTGAGAAACAAAAGATGCGCTTGGGCGATGCGGCCTACAAATGGATGCTGGAGATCCGCCACAATCAGGGGCCTGTGGCTCCAGGTTACGGCAGCGCCATCTTCTTCCATGTGCGTCGTGGCCCCACCAAGCCCAGCGCCGGCTGCACCACCATGGCAGTCGAGAACCTGGAGAAGCTGATCCGCTGGCTGGACCCTCAGGCCTCCCCTCATTACGTGCTGCTGCCGAAGGCCGACTATCAGGCGCTGCGCGGTCCCTGGAAGCTGCCATGACCCGGGCATAAAAAAGCTGAAAGCCCGGTCACAGGCTTTCAGCTTTCTCAAATATTGCCGTATCTTCAGTTAGGCTTCCAGTTCTTCACGAACTCTAGGCACTGCTTGATCTCCGGCAGGCTGGTTTCCCAGTTGTGCTCATACTCCACATGCAGCGGGCCGGGGTAGCCCTGGGCATGGTATTCGGCCAGGATGCCGGGGATGTCGGACTTGCCGGTGCCAAAAGGAAGGTCATGGGCCTTCACATTGCCGAACTCGGTGAGGTCCTTCATGTGGCTGTCAAAGATGCGGCCCTTCAGGATGCGGATGCAGTCCACGGGATTCAGACCGCTGCGGACCCAGTGGCCCACGTCGGCACAGGCACCCATGCGCGGGTCGCGGTCCTTCACCAGGTCCAGCACATACTGGGGGTCCCAGAAGAGGTAGGAGCGGTCCAGGGGACGCTTCGGGTGGTTGTGGATCGCCATCTTGATGTCGAATTCCTTCACCAGTGCCTCGATGCCGTCCAGGCCCTTCACATCCGGCTCCGTGATGACGATGCCGATGCCCATGGTTTTGCAGAACTCGAACACCTTGCGGTCCGCTGCGGGATCTGCGCCCAGTTTGATCACGCCATAACCCACGGCGGTCACGCCCTGCTCGGCCAGTTTCGCCTTCACGGCGGCGATGATCTCGGGGGAGGATTCATGGTTGAAGACCTCATCCTTTTTGTCTGCGGACAGTTTCTGCTTCGGATAAAACTCGATCGTCTTGCCACCGGCGGCGGCGGTTTTCTCGATCGCTTCCATCACGCTGAACATGCGGAAGCTGTAGGCCTGGCAGCCGGCGTAAAACTGGCCGACCTTGGCGGTTTCAGGGATGGTCGCTGCAAAGCCGGCGACGGCGATGAGCAGGAGAGGGAGAAGGAATTTCTTCATGGACGGATGGGAACGGTGGTTGCGATGGCTTCTTGCGCCCGAGTGGTTGGGCAGCAGGAAGGGAATCCATTGTGGCGACAAGATGCAGGTGTGCGAATGCGTTTTTTGCCCATGCGTTTTCTTTTGCCTGTCCTGCTGCTGACCGGGTCCGTCCTGGCCCAGCTCCCCTCGGCCAAACCTGTGCCTAGGGTGCAGGCGATGCCGTTGCCGCATCACGTCACCTCCTTTCAGCTGGACGGACGCGAGCTCACCGCCTGCCATTTTGATCCGCAGGACATGCGCCCTTTCTGGTATCCCATCCGTGCCTCGAAAGATGTCAGCCTGACGCGCATGGGGCATCCGCATGATCCCCTGGGGCACAGTCATCACAACAGCGTCTGGGTCACGCACAACAGCCTCAACGGGCTGGACTTCTGGGGGGACCGCACGAAGAAACAGGGACGCATCACGAATGTCGAAGTCTCCCGCGAGGGCTACGAGGACACGGACGAGTTTGCGTCCATGCGCATGGTCAATCATTGGCTGCGGGAGGAGGACAAGGCCGTGCAACTGATCGAGACTCGTCGCACGGAAGTCCGACCGCTGGACGGTGCCAAAAGCTGGCTCATGATCATCGACCTGGAGTATGCACCGCCACCGGGACAGACCGCCACCTTTGGCGCAACGGGGTTTGGCCTCGTGGCCGTGCGCGTGGCCAAAAGCATCTGCGTGCATGACGGCGCTGGCCGCCTTTTAAACTCCGAAGGACTGATCAATGAAAAGGCCATGTTTCGCCTGCCTGCCCGCTGGGTGGACTACAGCGGCCGCATCACCAATGAGGAGGACGGCTTTGCCGGCATCACGCTGATGAATCATCCCATGAACCCGCACAACCCCACGGCCTTTCATGTGCGGGATGATGGCTGGATGGGTGCCTGCCTGAGCCTGGACTCGCCCATCGAGGTGACGGATACTAACAAACTGCGTGTTCGCTACGCCCTCTGGGTCCACGACGGTGTGCCGACCCTGGAACAAAGCGAAGCGCAGTGGAAAGCCTTTGCCGAGATGCCGGTGGCGGGGCTCGACATCAAGAAGAAGTGACGCGGTAAACTGAGATCCGGAGGTCTCAGAAAAAGCGGGCGTTAACACGATCTTAACGCCTTTTGTGCTGCCCTTAATTACGCAAAGAGGGAATCGGGAGAATCATGTCCGTGAGCCAGAAACAAGGCTCATCACCCTATGATTGACCTCCTCTACCTCGGCCTCTGTGCGGCTTTCATCCTCCTCTGCGGCCTGTATGCCGACGGCTGCGAAACCCTCTAATCCCCACCCTACGCCATGGAAACCATCCTCGTCGGGCTGATCGCCCTCGCCCTGCTCGCCTACCTGCTGGTGGCGATGCTGCGTCCTGAAAAATTCTGACCTCCACTCACGACCATGCATACCAATGACTGGCTTCAATTCGCCCTCTTCCTGGGCCTGCTCGCTCTCATCACGAAGCCGATGGGACTTTACCTCATGCAGGTGCTGGACACCAACGGTCGCACCTGGCTGGACCCGGTGATCAAACCGGTGGAAAAGCTCACCTACAAGCTGCTCGGCGTCGAACCCGGACGTGAGCAAAACTGGAAACAATACACCCTGGCCATGCTGGCCTTCAGCCTGGTGGGCTTCCTCTTCACCTACGCCATCCTGCGCCTTCAGCATCTGCTGCCTTGGAATCCCCAGGGGCTGCCGGGACTCAGCCCGCATCTCGCCTTTAATACGGCGGTGAGCTTCACCACCAACACCAACTGGCAGAGCTACGGCGGCGAGGCCACGATGTCCTACTTCTCCCAAATGGTGGGGCTGACGTTTCACAACTTCGTCTCCGCCGCCACGGGCATCGCGATTGCTGCGGCGCTGGTGCGGGGGATCGCGCGCCAGCCAGTAGAACGGGTTTTCCAACCCGTTCATGGGGACGCTTCGAAGCCGGAGGAAACGGGTTGGAAAACCCGTTCTACGGTCGGCAACTTCTGGGCTGACATCGTCCGGGTCACCTACTACCTGCTGCTGCCCCTGTGCGCCGTGTTTGCGATCTTCCTGGTCTCCCAGGGCACGATCCAAAACTTCGACAGCTACACCAAGGTCACGACCCTGGAAGGTGCCGAACAAACGATTGCACAAGGGCCGATGGCCTCCCAGGCGGCCATCAAGATGCTGGGCACGAATGGCGGCGGGTTCATGAACGCCAATGCCGCCCACCCCTTTGAAAACCCGACCCCGCTGTCAAACTTCGTGCAGATGCTGTCCATCTTTGCCATCGGCAGTGGCCTGACCTATTACCTGGGGCGCATGGTGAAAAACCAGGCCCACGGCTGGGCGGTCTGGGCGGCCATGATCGTTCTCTTCACCGGTGGTGTGCTGGTCTGTGCCTATGCCGAAGCTCACGGCAACCCGATCCATCAACAGCTCGGCATCGCGGCGACGGATGGCAACATGGAGGGCAAGGAAGTGCGCTTTGGCATCTTCAATTCCTCCATCTTCGCCACCATCACCACCGCCGCCTCTTGTGGTGCTGTGAACGCCATGCATGATTCCTTCACCGCCATCGGCGGCTTTGTCCCTCTGTTCATGATGGAACTGGGCGAGGTCGTCATCGGTGGTGTCGGTGCCGGTCTTTACGGCATGCTCGTCTTTGTCATCCTGGCGGTCTTCATCGCGGGACTCATGGTGGGCCGAACCCCCGAGTATCTGGGCAAGAAGATCCAGGCCAAGGAGGTCAAGCTGGCCATGCTGACCCTGCTGGTGCTGACGCTGAGCATCCTCGGCTTCACCGCCTGGGCCAGTGTCAGCGACTGGGGGGTGGCAGGTCTGAACAATGCCGGGCCGCATGGTTTCAGCGAGATGCTCTATGCCTACAGCTCCGCCACCGCCAACAACGGCAGCGTTTTTGCCGGACTCACCGCCAACACGCCCTGGTATAATACCACGTTAGGCATCGCCATGCTGATCGGCCGTTTCCTCATGATCATTCCCATCATGGCCCTGGCCGGATCGTTGGCACAGAAGCAGGCCGCTCCTCCCAGTGCCGGGACCTTCCCCGTGCATGGGGCCACCTTCATCGTGCTGCTCATCGGCACCGTGCTGCTCGTTGGCGCGTTGAACTTCCTCCCCGCCCTCGCCCTGGGGCCTATCGTCGAGCACTTCCTGATGGGCCAGGGTCAACTGTTCTGAATGTAAAACGAGTTTTCCAACTCGTTGCCCCGGACAATGCAGCCCCGGGTTATTCGAGGTTTCTCACGCTTCCACCTCTTCAGCAACGGACTGGAAAGTCCGTTCTACCCAAATCCGCACCCACTTATGTCACACGCACCCGCTTCCCTTTTCGATGTCTCCATCATCGTCCCTTCCTTGGGCGAGTCCTTCAAAAAGCTCGACCCGCGCCTGATGGTCAAAAACCCCGTCATGTTCGTCACCCTCGTCGGTGCCGTCCTCACCACGGTCAGCGCCTTCACCACCGCCACCGACCGTGTGTTCATCATCCAGCTTGCCGTCTGGCTCTGGTTCACCGTGCTGTTCGCGAACTTCGCCGAAGCCGTCGCCGAAGGTCGTGGCAAGGCCCAGGCCGACAGCTTGCGCAAGGCCCGCAAGGACACGATGGCCCGTCGCCTAACCGGCCATACTGAAAAACTGGTGCCCGCCAATGCCCTGGAAAAAGGCGAGCTCGTCGTCTGTGAAGCAGGCGATGTGATCCCCGCCGATGGCGAAGTGATCGAAGGCATTGCCAGTGTGGACGAGGCCGCCATCACCGGGGAGTCCGCCCCGGTGATCCGTGAAAGCGGGGGCGACCGCAGCGCCGTCACCGGGGGCACGCGTGTCATCAGCGACCGCATCGTCATCCGCATCACCTCGGAGAAAGGAAACACGTTTATAGATCGAATGATCTCCATGGTGGAAGGCGCAAAGCGACAGAAAACGCCAAATGAAATCGCTCTGACCATTTTGTTATCCGCGATGACACTGATCTTCCTCCTGGTGTGCATCACGCTCATGCCGTTTGGTCTTTATGCCGGGACAAATTTCTCCATTCCCGTGCTCATCGCCCTGCTGGTGTGTTTGATCCCCACCACCATTGGTGGTCTGCTCAGCGCTATCGGCATCAGCGGGATCGATCGTCTCATTCGGCGCAATGTCATGGCCACCAGTGGTCGTGCCGTCGAGGCCGCAGGGGACATCGATGTGTTGCTGCTGGACAAGACCGGCACCATCACCATCGGCAACCGCATGGCCTCTGATTTCCGCCCGGCTCCTGGCGTCACGGAGCAGCAGCTCGCCGATGCCGCGCAGCTCGCTTCATTGGCCGATGAAACGCCGGAAGGCCGCAGCATCGTCGTGCTGGCGAAGGAGAAGTTTAACATCCGTGGGCGTGAACTGGCCGAGCCCCACGCGGCTTTCATTCCCTTCACCGCGCAGACTCGCATGAGCGGTGTGGATCTGGACGGTCGCAGCATCCGCAAAGGTGCCGCCGATTCCGTGAAAGCCTACGTCATCGCACTTGGCGGCACTTATCCTGCCGAAGTGGAGAAAGCCGTGGAGTCCGCCTCCCGCGCCGGACGCACGCCCTTGGTCGTCGCTGATGGCGCGCAGGTGCTCGGGATCGTGGAACTGAAGGACGTGGTCAAAGGTGGCATCAAAGAGCGCTTTGCCCAGCTCCGCCAGATGGGCATCCGCACCGTCATGATCACCGGTGACAATCCCATGACCGCCGCCGCAATCGCTGCCGAGGCCGGAGTCGATGACTTCATGGCCCAGGCCACACCCGAGGACAAGCTGAAGCGCATCCGCGATGAACAGGCCGCTGGTCACCTCGTCGCCATGACTGGCGATGGCACCAATGATGCCCCCGCCCTGGCCCAGGCCGATGTCGGTGTGGCGATGAACACAGGCACCCAGGCCGCCCGCGAGGCCGGAAACATGGTGGACCTGGACAGCAACCCGACGAAGCTCATCGAGATCGTGGAGATCGGCAAACAGCTCCTCATGACCCGGGGCAGCCTGACCACCTTCAGCATTGCGAATGACGTGGCCAAATACTTCGCCATCATCCCCGCCATGATCATGGCCACTTTTCCTGCTGTGGCTCCCCTGAACATCATGGGTCTGGTCAGCCCGCAAAGCGCCATTCTGAGCGCCATCATCTTCAATGCCCTGATCATCGTCGCCCTGATCCCTCTGGCGCTGAAAGGCGTGCCTTATCGTGCTCTCGGTGCCGTGGCGGTGCTGCGGCGGAATCTGCTCGTCTATGGCCTCGGCGGGCTTGTCGTTCCCTTTGTCGGCATCAAGGCCATCGATGTCGTCATCAACCTGTAGAACGAACTTCCAAGTTCGTTCCTAACCAACTCTGCAAACACCTTTGATGAACGAATTTGGAAATTCGTTCTACGTCCCAAACTTCTATGAAACCTCTCCTCCACCACCTCCGCCCCGCCCTGGTCTCAACCCTTGTCCTGGCAGGCATCACCTGCGGCGCTTATCCGCTGTTTGTCACCGCCATTGCCCAGACGGCTTTCAAAGACCAGGCCAACGGCAGCCTCATCACCACGGATGACGGCCGCGTCCTCGGCTCCAGTCTGCTCGGCCAGAACTTCACGCAGGACCGCTACTTCCACCCGCGTCCCAGCGCGGCAGGCAGTGGCTATGACGGGGCCAGTTCCAGCGGCAGCAACCTCGGGCCGACCTCCCAGAAACTGCATGACCAGATTCAGGAACGCATCGGTGCTTATCGCGCAACGAATGGGCTCGCAGCAAATGCCGAAGTCCCCGCCGATGCCGTCACTGCCTCCGGCTCCGGGTTGGACCCACACATCAGCGTGAAGAATGCCGAACTGCAAACAGCCCGTGTGGCCAAGGCGCGTCAACTGTCGGAGGAACGGGTGCGTGAACTGATCACCCTGAGCACCGATTCAGCCGGTTTCGGTCTGCTGGGTGAGTCTGGTGTGAATGTGCTGAAGCTGAATCTGGCGCTGGAAGGGAAGTAGAACGAGTTTTCCAACTCGTTCATTTTGACTCCGCCACCACCCCAGACTCTCGTGCAATCCAGGACTCTCCAAGAACGAACTGCCAAGCCCGTCACACCATGACTTTCACCTTATCAGTTCCTCCAGATTTCCAGTCCTTCGATCCACGCGGTGAGTTTTGGAACTACGAGCGAAACCTGCCGCACTGGCGCCAGCCCGGTGTCACCTATTTCGTCACCTTCAGTCTGTCTGATTCACTGCCGGTTGCGGTCGTGAATCAGATCAAACGGGAACGCGATGAATGGGAAAGATTGATCGCCCAGCATGAGGGCAGGCTCTTGGAAGAGCTGCAAATAAACTACGCCTCCTGGCAAAGACGGAGCTGGGTCGCTGCGGAAAGGGTCATGGATGAAAGTCATGGCTCATGCCTTCTCCGCGATCCAGCCATTCGTGAAATCGTTTCAAAAGCGCTGATGTTTTTCGAAGGTGATCGGTCCTCCATGCACGCCTTTGTGGTGATGCCCAATCATGTCCATGCAGCGGTTCAATCCCTGGGGGAATGGCAGATTGAGGAGGTGCTCAAATCGTGGAAGGGATTCACAGCGCGAGTGATCAACGAGAGCAATGGTGGGAGTGGAGAGCTGTGGCAGGGCGACAATTGGAATCGCATCATCCGGGATGAAGATCATTGGCGGCAGGTCGTGCGTTACATTTTGAGAAATCCTGAGAAGGCCAAGTTGCGTGAGGGTGAGTTTACGGTCTGGCAGGCGGAGAGGACTCGTGGCTCTTCGTCCAGAGTTCGGGAAGACGAGAGGGTGGATGCGGGGGAGGTTTGGTGATGGAGGGCTTGGCGTTGATAACCTTTTTGATGGATCTGAGTTTATGAGCTTTTCAAAGTCTTCAGGGGACGGGTTGGAAAACCCGTTCTACGACCCGCCGCACCCAGGCCGTCTCCACATCTTCCTGGGCATGTGCCCGGGAGTCGGCAAGACGTATGCGATGCTCCAGGTCGCGAGGCAGCGGGCGAAGGAAGGGGTGGATGTCCTGGTGGGAGTGGTGGAGACGCATGGGCGGCATGAGACGGCGTCGCTGCTGGAGGGGCTGAAGGTTTTGTCCCGCAAGACGTTAGACCATCGGGGTTTTGCGCTGGAGGAGTTCGATGTGGATGAGGTGCTGCGTTTGCGGCCACAGCTCGTCCTGGTGGATGAACTGGCACATACGAATGCACCCGGTTCGCGTCATGCGAAGCGTTACCAGGACGTGCTGGAGCTTTTGGATGCGGGGATCGATGTCTATACCACGCTGAACGTGCAGCACATCGAGAGCCAGGTGGACATCGTCCAGCAGATCAGCGGCGTGGCCATTCAGGAGCGGGTGCCGGATTCGCTGCTGGACCGGGCGCATGAGATCCAGCTCATCGACCTGAGTGCCGAGAAACTGCTGGAGCGCATGGCGGAGGGAAAGGTGTATCTGGGGGAGAGGGCGGAGCATGCGGTGTCGAACTTCTTCAAGGAAGGCACGCTGACCGCCCTGCGTGAACTGGCGCTGCGTTTCACGGCTGAGCGCGTGGACCGGGATCTGGAGGACATTCGGCGAGCCAAGCGTGTGACCAGCGCGTGGAAGACGAATGCGCGCCTGCTGGTCGGCGTGGGACCCAGTCCGTATGCGGAAAGCCTGATCCGCTGGACCCGGCGGGCGGCGGCGCGGCTGGATGGTCCGTGGATCGTCGCCTGGGTGGAGAAGTCCGCACCGTTGAGTCCTGCCGAACAAGAAGTGCTGACACGTGCCCTCGGTCTGGCCCGTCGCCTGGGCGGGGAGGTGGTGTCGCTGACGGGGGACGATGTGGCGGAAGCCCTGCTGCGACTCGCACAGGAGAGAAATGTCTCCCAGATTGTGGTCGGGAAGCCTGAAAAGCGCTTCTTGGGCAGCTCGCTGGCCGACCGGATCATCGCCGAAAGTGGTGACATCGACGTGTGTGTCGTGCGGCCTTTGGCTGGAAGGGAAGGCACTGGCAAGACGGTTGTCCCGCCACCGGCAACGGTTTCCAACGTCGCCGAATACAGTTGGGCGTTGACCATCACCTTTGTGCTGACCAGCCTCAGTTGGGGGCTGCTGCCGCACACGGGTTACACCTTTGCCGCCCTGATGCTGCTGCTCGGTGTCATGGTGGCGGGGGTGAAGTTCAGCCGGGGGCCTGTGCTGGTCATGGCGACGGTCAGCGCGCTGGCCTGGAACTACTTTTTCATTCCGCCGCAGTTTACCCTGCACATCAATGAGCCCGAGGACATGCTGCTGTTCGGCATGTTTTTTCTGGTGGCCTTCAGCATGGGGCATCTCACCACACGCCTGCGGCAGCGGGAGGAGGCGGAGCGACGGAGACAACGGCAAACGGCGGCCCTGCTGCGGGTCACACAGAGCGCAGCCCTGGCGGCGGAGCCGACGAAGGGCCTGCAGGAGGCGCTGCGGATCATCGCGGATCTCTTGCAGTCCGGCGTGGCCCTGGTGCTGCGTCAAAGCGACCACACCCTGAGCTCCACGGCGCATCCGGCCAGCAGCTTTCAGCCTAACGACAAGGAGTGGGGCGTGGTGGCCTGGAGCTTTGACCACAAGCAGGCCGCCGGACGTTTCACGGACACCCTGCCGGAGTCCGATGCCACATGGTTTCCGCTTCAGACCGCCACCTCCACCATGGGCGTGCTGGGCATCCGGCTTGAGCGCGAGGCAGGCCTGGATTTCACCACGCGGCAGACCATTGAGGCTTTTGCTTTGCAACTGGCGCTCGTTTTGGAAAAGGAGCACTTCATTCAGGCGGCGAGCCGTGCGGAGGTGCTGGAGCAATCGGAGAAGCTGCGCCAGACCCTGCTGGACAGCGTTTCCCATGAACTGAAAACCCCGCTGGCGGTGATCAAGGCCTCCCTGGAAGGCATGGGTGGAAACACGGTCGGCAGCGGCTATGTGGCGGAGATTGCCACGGCGACGGACCGTCTGCAGCGGGTGGTGGATCATCTGCTGCAGATGACACGCATCGAGTCCACGGTCATGCAGCCCAGCCTGGACTGGTGTGACCTGCGGGATGTGATTCAGGGCGCGCGTTCGGCGGCGGGCTCGTCCCTGGCCGGACATCCAGTGCGTGTGGAGGTTTCGAATGACATGCCTTTGGTTAGGCTGGACCAGGCGCTGATGGTGCAGGCGCTGGCGAACATCCTGCACAATGCCGCCGCCTACACCCCGGCGGGCACACCCATTGATTTGCGTGCCAGCCTGACCGGTGACCGCCTGCACCTGATCATCCGGGATCACGGTCCGGGCTTTCCTGGAGAAAGCGCGCTGCGGGTGTTTGAGAAGTTTTACCGCGCGCCAGGCACACCGGCTGGGGGCACGGGGCTGGGCCTGGCCATCGCACGCGGGTTTGTGAGGGCACAGGGAGGCGATATCACCGCGCGGAATCATCCTGACGGTGGCGCGGAGATCGAGATCGGTCTAAAGGTGGCCACCCATTCATGACCGCCCTCATCATCGATGATGAAATCCAGATCCGCCGCCTGCTGCGCCTGGCGCTGGAGGCGCGGGGCTACACGGTTCGTGAGGCGGAGACCGGGCAGACCGGCCTGCAAGAGGCGGCCTTTCACCGGCCGGATGTCATCCTGCTGGACATGGGGCTGCCGGACATGGACGGCCTGCAGGTGCTGAAACGTTTGCGCGAATGGAGCGAGACGCCCGTGCTCATCCTCAGCGTGCGGGATCAGGAGACGGTCAAAGTCACCGCGCTGGAATCCGGGGCTGATGACTATGTGACCAAGCCTTTCAGCACCGCCGAACTCCTCGCACGGCTGACCGTAATCCAGCGCCGCCGCCGGACCGGTGACAGTCCCGTGCTGGAGGCCGGTCCCCTGCGACTCGACTTGGCACGGCATGAGGCGCGATTAAACAGCGAGCTGCTGAAGCTAACCCCGACCGAGTATGCGCTGCTTCGTTTGCTGGTGAAAAACAGTGGTCGCATCATCACCCTCAGCCAGATTCAAAAGGAAGTCTGGCCGGTGCAGAATGCCGATACCGGTCCGGCTCTACGGGTGCATATCAATCATCTGCGAAACAAACTGGACAGCCATCTTCAGATCCAAAACGAAGCCGGAGTGGGCTATCGGCTGCAGGTGGTGGTGTAACTATCGCGCCAACTGACTGCCGAAGGGCCACTTGGTCATGAACCAGATGCCGATGGTGTGGTTGTTTTCCCAGATGGCACCACCCCGGCGCTGGATGGTCTGCTCCAGGTAGCCGACCTCCATGCGGGTGTGTTCGCTGATCTTGTGGCCGATGCCGATGAAGGCGCGGTTTTGATCAAAGAAATTGCCGCTGACATTGGAGCCGAAATTGACCATCACTTCGTCAGACACGGCCAGGTAGGTTTTCTTGTCCTCAGATAGGGGGATGGTGGCGCGCAGCATGTAGCGGATGCGGTTTTCATAACGCCAGTTGCCCACGTCCCAGTCATTGCCTGCACCTTCCATCTCGCCGATCCAGCGCTGCTCTAGGCCTAGGGTGAAAAGGGTGAGTGCCAAGGCTTCATGTTCGGAAGCAATCCAGGGTTGCCGGGCAGGGGGTTAAGCGGGGATCACAGCCCGCCGCAGGGTCTTGGCCCGTCGTGGATGGCCTTCATTCGCGGGCTTATACCATTCCTCATGGGTTTCATCGATGTCCACATGCCCGCCTGTTTTCTCGTGATTCACACGCCAGCCGTGGAGGGATTCAAAGGCCGCGTGGTCGATGAAATCGACGGCCAGGTCGATGTCCACGTTTTGCCCCGCAGGGATCTTGGAGAGCGAGGCATTCAGCTTCGGCACGGAGGCAAAAGTCAGCGTGCCTTCGATCAATACATGCCACTTGCCATTGCGTTCCTCGATTTTCACTTCGGTCAGCGAAAGCCTGCGGATGGCAAAGAAAACCGAGAGGGCCAGACCGATGCCCACGCCTGCCAGCAGGTTCACGCAGGTGACACCCAGGACGGTGGCGAAGTAGATGGGCGCTTCATTGTGGGTCCGCAGTTCACGGATGTGATGCAGGTTCACCAAATTGACACCGACATGCACCAGCAGACCCGCCAGCACGGCCAGCGGGATCTGCTCGATCAGGCTGCCCAGGAAAAGCGCAAAGATCAGCACCCAGACGCCGTGCAGGACCGCCGACCAGCGGCTGGCACCCCCGGCGATAATGTTGGCCGATGAGCGCACGATAACCCCTGTGATGGGCAGCCCCCCGAGGAGGCCCGAAACCAAATTGCCCGCACCCTGGGCAGAGAGTTCCTTGTCGAGGTTGGATCTCACCCCGGAGTGGAGTTTATCCGTGGCCACGGCGCAGAGCAGGGATTCGATGCTGGCGATTACGGCTACCGTGAGCACTGCGATGGTAAAAGCGCCCCAGTCTGTCGGGAGTTTCAAGGCGGTCAGCTCAAACTTTTCCGGCAGATCTACGCGGGCCACATCCATCTTGGCAATGATGGAAACCAAGGTGCCTATGACCACAGCGACCAGAGGACCAGGAATCGCCTTCAAGGCAGGCGCTTTGAGCCTTTTCCAGCCAATCAAGATAGCAATGGTCAGGAAACCCAGGATGGCCGCAGACCCGTTGGTCAGTCCCAATTGTTCGGGAATACTGAGCAAATTGGCCAGGGGTGAGCTTTGAGGAGAACCACCCAGCACGACGTGAATTTGTGCCAATGCGATCGAGATCCCAATACCGGCGAGCATCCCATGCACCACAGCGGGGGCAATGATCAACGCCCCACGCGCCACCTTAAACCAACCGAGGACGAATTGCAGTAAACCTGCACAAGCCGTGATCACGCACATGGTTTCCCACCCAAATTGCTGCACAAGCCCGGCCACCACGACCGTGAGTCCCGCTGCCGGACCCGAAACTTGCAAGGGGGAACCCGCTAGCAAGCCCGTGACAATCCCACCTGCCACCGCGCCGATAAGACCCGCCATGATGGGGGCACCGGAGGCAAAGGCGATCCCGAGTGAAAGAGGCACAGCCACCAAAAATACAACAAGGGAAGCTGGTAAATCACGACGGAGAGTTTGCATGGCGTATGGTATGAACCGACTATTGGCCTTAGCGGCATACTCATTCACCGTCAATGAGGGAAGTCTTGGCGGAACGGTAGGCTGTCATCATGCCTGAATGTTTTTAAAAAAGGTCACAAGCATCGCAAAAGCCGATGAGCAATCCACCTTGCACAATGCCTCATCTAGCCTGAAAAGTCGGCTATCCCCCAGTATGAATCCTCGTAACGTTGCCCTCATTCTCGTCATAGCTGCGCTAGGCTACGGCATATGGTATTATCATTCCGATGCAGGTCGTTTGCGATTGGAGATGGATCAGCTTAAGGCCTCGCAGGAGTTGGCCCTGCTGGCGAAAGACGAAGAACTGCAGCTCAGTTTGAAAGCCCAGAATGAGCAGCATCAGCAGGCCATCCAGAGCCTGAACGACGACTTCGACAAAAAGCTGATCAGCCTGCGTCAGGATCAGCGCAACCAGATGGCCAGCGCCTACAAGGAATTTGAAAACATCTTTTCCGGCAACAAGCAGACCATCGAATACATCAACCTGCTGGAAGGCAAGGTGAAGGCCGGCCAGTCCTTGTCGAAAAACGAGGTGGAGCGCCTGACCATCATCACCAGCGGCATCAGCTTTCTGCAAAAGCAGTATCAAAAGCCGATGCAGGAGTTCAGCGCCTTGCAGGAATACTTCGACAGCATGGCGAAGCGCCCCAATGAGAAACCGAAATCGAACTTTGGCTTCTTTAAGCGGATCTTCAGCAAGGACTTCCGCGAGGCGGAAAAGGAAGCCCTGCGTGAAGAAGGAGCCCAACGCGCCTTTGCCGAGGCCCAGGGCAAGTTTGAAGGCGTGTATGCCTCCGCCCAGCGCTCCATGCGCGGTGTGAACCTGGATGCCGATGCCCAGATCAAGAAGCTAAGCGACCTGATCGAAGATAAGAAGACCGCCAATGCGGAGGACCTGTCCTCCTTCTTTAACAAAGCCCGCCAGGCCCTGCGCACCCACCAGGACGTGCTGGACTTTGAGCCTGAGACCGTGCCGCAGCCGCCCCGCGTGCAGCCCTGATTTCGTGGGTAAGTAAAGCTTGCCTCAAAGCGTATTTTTCTGTCACGCTTATATCCTTTTATGGAAAACAATCCCACCGTCTCCTCGCGTCGCGATTTTCTCAAGACCACCACGAAGACCATCGCCGGTCTTTCCACGCTCTCCGGCGTCACCCTCCCGCATGTCCATGCGGCCGGGGATGACACCATCGACATCGCCCTCGTCGGCTGCGGCGGCCGTGGCACGGGTGCCGCCAGCAACTCCATGGGCGTGAAACAGAGGACTCGCCTGGTCGCCATGGCGGACGTGCAGCAAAACCGCCTGGAGGCCAGCTTCAACGGCCTCAGCGGCAAACACCCGGACCGCTTCTCCGTCTCCGAAGATGCGAAGTTCATCGGCTTCGACGCCTACAAGAACGCCATCGACATGCTGAAGCCTGGAAGTGTGGTCGTGCTCGCGACTCCGCCCGCCTTCCGCTGGGTGCAGTTCAAATACGCCATCGAAAAAGGCGTGAACGTCTTCATGGAAAAACCCATCTGCGTGGACGGCCCCAGCGGCAAACGCATGCTGGAGCTGGGCAAAGAAGCCGATGCCAAGGGGCTGAAGGTGGGCGTGGGCCTCATGTGCCGCCATTGCCGCGTGCGTGGCGAACTCTACGACCGCATCCAGCAGGGGGAAATCGGCGACATCATCCTGGGCCGCGCCTACCGTCTCCAGGGTCCTGTGGGCACCTGCTTCACCCTGCCGCGTGACAAGGCCACCGATGAGAGCGAACTGGTCTGGCAGATCAAAAACTTCCACTCCTTCCTGTGGGCCAGCGGTGGTGCCTTCAGCGACTTCAACATCCACAACATCGACGAGATCTGCTGGATGAAAAACGACTTCCCGATCGAGGCCAAGGCCACCGGTGGCCGCACCGAGCGCGGCGACTACATCGACCAGAACTTTGACCATTACAGCGTGGAATACACCTTCCGTGACGGCAGCAAATTCTGGCTGGAAGGTCGCAATGCCATGAAGACGCACAACGAGTTCGCCTCCTACGTGCATGGTTCCAAGGGCATGGCCGTCATCTCCACCGCCGGGCATTTCCCGTCCAAGGCCATGACCTTCAAGGGCCAGAACAAGGACCCGAAAGAGATCATCTGGCGTGGTCCGAAGCAGGAGCCGAACCCCTATGACATGGAGTGGGAAGACCTGATCGACGCTATCGTCAACAACAAGCCCTACAGCGAAGTCGAGCGCGGTGCCAAGGCCAGCCTTGTGACCGTGATGGGCCGCATGTCTGCCCACACCGGCCAGCTCGTCACCTATGACCAGGTGGTGAACCACGACCACGAATTCGCCCCGAACGTGGACAAGCTGACCCTCGACGGCCCGGCGCCTCTGTTGGCCGACGCCAATGGCAAATACCCGATTCCCTTCCCAGGCCGCAACGGCATGTATGAGTATGTGGTCGGCTAAACCGTAGAACGAATTTCCAAAGTAACTATTCAGGTGCCTGCCTGGACAGGCACCTGGAAGGGTCTGCCTTGGAAGGCTGCTGTGATGGTTTCCAGCACATTGAGTCCGAGCTTTTGCGCTGTTCCCACATAGCTTCGGAACACGCACA